>Ga0182742_1000224_pt1 | contig 108038 bp, 106 predicted proteins | sample eDN5th37CBELigMG_FD_128880 | JGI IMG/M metagenome (GOLD analysis project Ga0182742, IMG submission 128880) | Enriched Miracle-Growth compost microbial communities from Emeryville, California, USA - eDNA 5th pass 37_C BE-Lig MG (version 2)... ...
CCAAGCGGCCGGCCGCGCCGGCCCGCCCCGCGGCGCCCAAGCCAAAGCCCCGCCCCGCCGGCGTCGAGCTCGACATGACCGCCGGCCCCGACGCCCGCGACAGCGACTTCGAACGGTACTGACACGATGTCCCACAGCATGGCCGAGGGCCTGGACCGCCTGCGGGAAGCCGACTTCCTGCGCCTCGCCCGCTTCATCGAGGAGTACAGCGGCATCAAGATGCCCCGCAGCAAGCAGACCATGCTGGAGGGCCGGCTGCGCAAGCGCGTGGTGGCCATGGGCTGCCACGACCTGCGGGACTACTGCGCCTTCCTCTTCGATCGCGACGGGCTGGCGCAGGAGGCAGTGTCGCTGATCGATGCCGTCACCACGAACAAGACGGAGTTCTTCCGGGAGTCCGAGCATTTCCGGATTCTGGTGGAACAGGTCCTTCCCTCGCTCCTGAAGCACCCGCGCCGTGGTGGCCAAGCCTGCATCAAGGCCTGGAGCGTCGCCGCCTCGACCGGTGCCGAGCCCTATTCCCTGGCCATGGTGCTGGACGAGGCCGCGCGGCAGGGCCGCTTCGCCGCCAGCGTCCTGGGCACCGACATTTCCACCCGCGTGCTGGAGACCGCGGTACTCGGCATCTACCCCGAGGAGATGGCCGATCCGGTTCCGGCGCCATTGCGGCAGCGCTACCTGATGCGCGGCCGCGGCGCCTCGGCTGGGCTGGTCCGCGTGGTGCCGGAGCTGCGGCAGATGGTGCGCTATCGCCGGCTGAACCTGATGGATGCCAGCTACTCCGTCGAACAGGACATGGATGTGGCGTTTTGCCGCAACGTGCTCATCTACTTCGACAAGCCGACACAGCAGGCCGTGCTGGAGCGGGTCTGCGGGCATCTGCGTCCGGGCGGCTTCCTGTTTCTCGGACATTCCGAGTCGCTGGCGGGCTTTGGCCTGCCGGTCGAAGCCGTCGCCGCGACCGTCTTCCGGCGGGTCTAGGCATGACTGGCAAGATCCGGGTCCTTGTCGTGGATGACTCCGCCGTCGTCCGCCAGACCCTGAGCGACATCCTCCAGTCCGACCCCGAGATCACGGTGATCGGCGCGGTGCCGGACCCCTTCGCGGCCGCCAGGCGCCTCCAGCAGGAAGTGCCGGACGTGATCACGCTGGACGTCGAGATGCCCCGGATGGACGGCATCACCTTCCTGCGCAAGATCATGGCGCAGCGGCCCATCCCGGTCGTCATGTGCTCCTCCCTGATCGAGCAGCATTCGGAAACCCTGATGCAGGCCCTGGAGGCGGGCGCCGTGGACATCGTCCTCAAGCCAAAGCTGGACACCAAGCAGGGCCTCATGGAGGCCCGCATCCGCATCTGTGACGCCGTCAAGGGCGCCGCGCGCGCCAGGCTGAACCGCGGCGCCCGGCCGCGCGGCGAGATGCGCCTCGTGGAGAAGAAGCTGAGCGCAGACGTTATGCTGCCTCCGCCAGCAATGCGGCATGCCATGGCGCGCACCACGGAATCCGTGGTCTGCATCGGCGCCTCCACCGGCGGCACCGAGGCCCTGCGCGTGGTGCTGGAGGCACTGCCGGCGGATTGCCCCGGCATCGTCGTGGTCCAGCACATGCCGGAACGCTTCACCGCGGCCTTCGCGCGGCGCCTGAACAGCACCTGCGCGGTGGAAGTGAAGGAAGCAGCCGATGGCGATACCGTGTTGCGCGGACGGGTGCTGATCGCACCGGGAGCGCGGCACATGCTGCTGCGCCGGAGCGGGGCGCGCTACCATGTCGAGGTGAAGGACGGCCCCCTGGTGTCACGCCACCGCCCCTCCGTCGATGTGCTGTTCCGCTCCGCGGCGCAGTATGCCGGCAGCAATGCGACCGGGATCATCATGACCGGCATGGGTGATGACGGCGCGCGCGGCCTGCTGGAGATGCGCCGGGCCGGCGCGCATACGGTGGCGCAGGACGAGGCGACATCGGTGGTGTTCGGCATGCCCCGGGAGGCAATCGGGCTTGGAGCGGCCGAGCGGGTTCTGCCGCTGGAAGCCTTGGCCGGCGAAATCCAGCGTGCGAAGCCGCAATGATGCGCCAAGGGCCGGTCCTTCCCTGAACCGCATCTTCCTGACGGCGGGCGAGATCGCCTGCCCTCCCATGCCGGCGGTGATCACCACCGTGCTGGGGTCCTGTGTCTCGCTCTGCCTGCGGGATCCGGCGCGGCGGCAGGGCGGGATCAATCACTCCGCGCTGCCCCAGGGGGCCGATCACGCGTGCTATGGCCGGGCGGCAAACGATCTGCTGGTGCAGGCCATGCTGGACCGGGGGAACATCCTCCAGGCCATGCAGGCGAAGCTCTTTGGCGGCGCCGTCGCTCCTGGCGGTGTGGGCGCGCAGAACCTGGCGGCGGCCGTGGAAGCGCTGCGCCGCTGCAATATCCCCCTCATGGCGCAGCGAACCGGCGGCGCGTCTGGCCTGCTGCTGCACTTTCGCACCGATACCGCCGAGGTGATGCTGCGGGCCACCGGCGCGGGCAGACCCGCGTGAAGGCCGCGCCGTCCTGCCGGGAATAGCCACTGCCGCCAGGAGGGCAGGCCGGCGCCCGCCGGTTCGCCCGTGAGCGCCGGCCCTGTTCAGAAGCCACGAAGAGGCGAGGTTCAGAACAGGATATCCTCGAGGATGTCCTCGGCCGGGCTCGCCGCATGATCGCCACTGCCGCTCAGCCGTGCCTGCACCTGCCGTTCACTGGCCATGGTGTAGCTGGCGGCCGGCGGCAGCAGGTGCCGGATGGTGGCAAGCATTACTTCATCCGGAGGAGGGCCGCCGGCCAGCGCGACCAGCTTCGCCGCCGTCGCCCGCAGCATGGCGGGCAGGTCGGCAACGCCCAGATTCGCGGCGGCGGCACGAAGGGCCGTTGCGGCCTCGCCGCCCTCAGCCTCCAGCGTCGTCAGCGCCTGCGTGATCTGGAGCCTCACGGCCTGAAGCTGCTCCATGGCGCCCGACATCATGCCGTCGAGATGTTCCAGCGCCGCTTCCTCGGGCGTTGGCTGCCGCGTGGCGCGGTCCTGCGCCAGCCCCGTGATGCTGGTCAGCTCCTGCGTGAGCAGCGCCACGATCTGCGTCGTCTGGTCGGCGCAGGTCCGGAGCTCCCTCGCGATGGTGAGCAGGGTGCGGCCCGCATCGTGCAGGCGGCCGGACTTGAGCGTCATGTTCAGGCTCATGAGCCGCAGATCGGTCTCGACCTCCCCCACCGTCTTGATATGGCCGGCGAGTTGCGCCACGGCGCTGGCAATGCCCCGCACCATCCCATCCACGACCGCCTGCGCGGCCCGGAAATCCCGGAGCAGGGTCAAGGCCTGGCGGACATTCTCCTCCAGCGGCCCCAGGAAGCTCTCGCGCCGCGGCCCGCTGCCATAGGCTTCGGCTCCCACGGCGCAGATATGCCGCGCATCCTGCGCCAGGGCATTCAAGGCGGCATCGACACGCTGCACCTGCGCCGCATGCTCCTCCGCCGCGCTGAGTAGCTGTGCCGCCTGAAGGTGGCAGACATGCGCCAGCACGAGCGCCCCTTCCGCCGCCTCGGCAGGCTCCGCGTGCTTGAGGAGGGCGATCAGCGCGGCCTCCACATGTTCCACGCGCTGGCGCGTGCTGTCCGCGATCTGCAACGCCATGACCGATTCCGCCACCTGCCGGGCCATGGCGGCCGAGCGCGCGCGGACCTCGGTGGAGGCGTCGGCTCCGGCACGTAGCCGCTGCTCGACCGCGGCCGTGCTCTCCGCCAGCCAGCCGGGGATGCTCTGCAAGGCCTCGGCCTGCTGCCGCGCGAAGCCATCCTGCTGCGTGAGGCCGGACTGCACGTTCTCCAGCAGCCGCGTCGCCGCATGCTGGAACTCGCCCAGGCTGCGGCGGGAAAGCTCGAAGAGGCGCACGATCTCGTCGGTGAAGGTGACGAAGTCCTCCCGCGTCTCATCGAGGGCGGAAGCGCAGACCTTCGCCGAGGCGGTGAGCATGCCCACCGCCCGCACCGTGCTACCGAGCTGGTTCAGCGCGCCGGCGATTGACGCGAGCTGGCGGTGCATCCCTTCGAGCATGCTGCGCTCGGCGTGCAGGACAGTGGCGATGCCACGGACCTGTCCGGCGGCCTGCTCGAAGCGTCCCATGGCTTCGGCGAGCTGTGGCCCGCGAAGCTGGCCCTCCAGCGCCTCGAAGCAGCGACCGAGCCCGCCCAGCGCGCCTGTCGCACGCTCCAGCTGGCGCCCGGTTGCCGTGAAGTTGGCCTCCAGAGGCGAGTAGGCGTCCCGCAAGCTGGAGGCGATGGCCGTCAGGCTGGCGCGTGGGATCATGGTTGGCTTCATCTCCTGCCGAACGGCGCGATACCGCCCGAGTCTGCCACGCCAAGGGTTCAGGATTCCTCACCATCGCCCGCGCGCGGTGCCTTGCCACCGCCAAGGAGGAGGCCAGGACGCGAAGGCAGCGGAACCTGGGTTGCGGGCCATTGGCGGTCACCCTGCGAGCACCTCATTCAGAACAGTGTCGCCTGGCCGGCATCGAGACATGCTTGCACACGCTGCCCTCCTTCGCCTCCCGCATCACTGCCTGCATGATCCTGGCCAAAACTCTGCTCTCCCTCCTTGGCCGGGATCTCCAGCCGCCGGCCATCTCCCGGGGCGTGCTGCTCAAGGAGGCGCAGAACATCCATCGGCTTGCCGCCGCGCCCCGGCTCTTCCCGCCCAGTGCCGCCGTGGTGATGGCGGTGCTGGCGCTCAATTTCTTCGCCGTTGCCGTGGACGTGAAGCTGATCGTGGCCGACGAAGTCACCTCCACGCTGGATGTTGGCAGCCGCGCGGGGTGCTCGATCCGCTGCTGGACACGCGGGAGCGACTCGGCCGGGGCTTCCGCTTCATCAGCCGCGACATCAGTGTCATGCGCAATTTCTGCGGCCGCATGGCGATGATGTACCGCCGCCGGATCGTCGAGACCGGGCCGACGGAGAAGGTCACCGCCCGGCGTCCCAGCATGGCTACACCCGCGCCAGCTCGCCGCCCTGCGGAGTGCGGGCCCACGACGGCGTGGCCCCTGGGCAGCGGTCTCGCTACCGTGATGAATGGCTTGCGCGCATGGCCGCCCACCGCCCTGACCCCGGCAGTTGCGTTGGGAAGGCGTAATGATGCAAGCTTTCCCCATACCATGCGGCGACGTCAACGATCGCCCGGGGAGGGAAGAACGTCATGGACAAGGAAGTTCCGCCGGCTGGCGGTCGCCGTGGTCTGTTGCAGGCCGCCGCCGCCGTTCCCCTGCTCGGGGGTCTTGGCATCGCGCCGGCCCTGGCGGCGGAGATGGGCCGCTCGGAGCGCCCGCTTCGCGCCGCCTTCTCCAACGCCGGACTGCAGGCCACCTGGTGCGCGCAGGGCAAGGCTGCGGCCGAGTACTGGGGCAAGCTCTTCAATGTCGACGTCACCTGGTTCGATGGCGAGCTGAACGCCACGCGCCAGCGCGGCGCGATCGACAACATGGCCTCGCAGAAGTGGGATTTCGTGGCCATTCAGGCCTTCGGCATCGGCACGCTCACCACCCCGGTGCGCCGGATGATCGATGCCGGCGTGCCTGTCATCGACATGGACACGCTGATCGCCCCGCTTGAGCAGCTCAACGTGCACAGCTTCCTGGCACCGGACAACGAGTTCATGGGCGCCTCCGTCACCGAGGCGCTGATGCAGGCGATCGGCGGCGAGGGCACCATCATCATGACGCAGGGCGCGCTGGGCCATACCGGCGCGCAGGGCCGCGCGCGCGGCTTCGACTCGGTGGTGAAGCGCTATCCCAAGGTGGAGGTGCTGGACACCACCCCAGGCGACTGGGACGTCACCAAGGTGGCCCGCATCTGGGACACCCACCTGACCAAGTATCCCAAGATCAGCGCCGCATACTTCCACAACGACGACATGGCGCTGGCCGCCTACAACGTCATGCGGGCGAAGGGCCGCACCGAGATCAAGATCGGCGGCTGCGACGCCATGCCCCCTGCCCTGGCCGCGGTCATGGACGGGCGCATGCATGCCACGGTCCGAAATCCCTCCTGCCGCATTCATGGCGGCGCGATCATGGCGGGCGTCGCCGCGGCGGTCGCCGGGGAGAAGACGGGCGACGAGGGCATTCCGAAGCACGTCATCACCGATGGCCCGGTGGTCACCAAAGCCAATGCCCCGGGGATGGCCTGGATGCAGAAGCACTTCCTGATCTAGCCGGCGCGCCGCATGCAACCGGGAGCGGAGCCCCTGCTGGAACTACAAGGCGTCTCCAAGCACTTCGCCGGAGTGGCCGCCCTCAGCGGCGTGAACTTCACCCTGAACCGGGGTGAGGTCCATGGCCTGGTGGGGGAGAATGGCGCTGGGAAAAGCACGCTGATGAAGATCATCGCCGGCGTGCATCCGGACTATGAGGGCGAGATGCGCCTCGATGGACGCCCCGTGCGCTTCCGCAGCCCGCGGGACGCGCGCGCGGCCGGCATCGGCATGGTGCACCAGGAACTCTCCATCGTGCCCGCGCTCTCCGTCGCCGAGAACGTGCTGCTTGGCGCACAGCCGGTGAACGGTCTCGGGCTGGTGGCCTGGCGCCGGATGCGGGCGCAGGCGCGGGCGCAGCTTGAGGCGCTGGGCATCACGGTCGATCTCACGGCGCCAGCCGGCTCGCTTCCGCTCGGGCAGCAGCAGATGATCGAGCTGGCGCGCGTGCTGATGTCGGGCGCGCGCATCCTGATCCTGGATGAGCCAACCTCCGCCCTTTCGCCGCCGGAAGTGGAACGCCTCTTCCAGCTTCTGGAGCGCCTGCGGCAGAGCGGCCGCAGCGTCGTGTTCATCTCGCATTTTCTCGACGACATCCTGCGCATCTCCGACAGCGTCACGGTATTCCGCAACGGCCGCCGGGTCGGCACCGCACCGGCGCGCGAGGTCGGCAAGTCCTGGCTGATCGAGCGCATGATCGGCGCCGGGCATGAGCGGCTGGAGGAAAGCTACACCGAGGCCTTCGCGCTGCCGCCAGCCACCAATGCCCCCGTGGTGCTGGAGGCGGAGCGGTTGACCGTTCCCGGCCTCTTCGCGGATGCCTCCCTGCAGGTGCGCGCCGGCGAGGTGCTGGGCATCTACGGCTTCATGGGCTCCGGCCAGCTCGAACTGGCGCGGGCGCTCGCAGGCAAGCTGCCGCTGGAGCACGGCACGGTGCGCGTGGATGGCCGCCCGGCCCGGCTGCGGGGCGGCACGCCCGCCGCCAAGCGGGCCGGCATCGCCTTCGTGCCGGAGAGCCGCCGCGCCATGCTCTTCGCGCAGGAGCCGGTCTACCGCAACATCAGCATCGCCATCCTGGAGCGCATCGGCCGCATCCTGCTTCACCCGAAGGAGGAGCGCCGCATCGCCGAGGGGCATGTGCGGGCGCTCGGCGTCCGTCCGCCGCGCGTGAACCTGCCGGTGGGCCAGCTCTCCGGCGGCAACCAGCAGAAGGTGGCGCTGGCGCGCTGGCTGACGCACCTGCCGCGGGTGCTGCTGCTGAGCGAGCCGACCCGCGGCATGGATGTCGGCGCGAAGGACGACGTGGTGCGGATCGTGCGCGGCCTGCGCGCGCAGGGCCTCGGCATCATCGTCTTCTCATCCGAGCCGGAGACGGTGCTCGCGCTCGCCGACCGCATCCTGGTGATGCGGCGCGGCACGCTGGCGCAGGAGTTCGCCGGCGAGGCGGTCGGCAAGGACCGCCTGCTCGCGGCCGCATGAAGGAAGCCCGATGTCCGCACCCCTGACCGAACCGACGCATCTGCGCGAGCCGCTCTGGCAGCGCCTGGGCGGCCAGCTCCGCAACCTCGCGCCCTTCGCCACCCTGCTGGCGCTGATCGCCCTGTTCAGCGCGCTCAGCCCCTCCTTCGCCACCACGGCGAATCTCGGCAACATCCTGCAGCAGGTCTCGATCACCGCCATCATCGCGGTGGGCCTCACCTATGTCATCCTCTGCGCCGAGATCGACCTCAGCGTCGCCAGCGTGGCCAACGCCACCGGCATCCTGCTGGCCTTCCTCACGCTGCAGGATGCCAGCGTGAACATCGCCAACCTGCCCCTGCCCGGCCCGCTGGCGGTGCTCTTCGCGCTGCTGGGCTGCCTGGCGCTGGGCGCCGTCACGGCCTTCGGCGTGACGCGGATCGGCATCCCCTCCTTCATCATGACGCTGGCCATGCTGCAGATCGGCAACGGCATCGCCGCCATGCTGGTGCGCGGGCAGATCGCCTACAGCGTGCCGGAGGTGATTCTCACCCTGGGCAGCGGCTCGATCGGCCCCGTGCCCTGGATCGTGGCGATCGCGGGGCTGGTGCTGCTGCTCGGGCATCTGGTGCTGACCTACACGCGCTTCGGGCGCTACGTGTACATGGTCGGCGGCAACCGCGAGGCGGCGGAGCATTCGGGCGTCAACGTCAAGGCGGTGGTGGCGGCCGTGATGATCGTCTCCGCCCTGTGCTCCGGCCTCGCCGGCATGCTGGGCGTGGCCTATTTCGGCAGCGCGCAGCAGAACCAGTTCGACAACTACCTGCTCGATGCGATCGCCGCCGTCGTCGTTGGCGGCACCAGCCTGTTCGGCGGCCAGGGCGGCATCGGCAACACCATTGTCGGCCTTCTGGTGCTCGGCGTGCTGAACAACGGGCTCGACCACATCCGCATGGACAGCTTCCTGAAGATCCTGATCCGCGGGCTGGTGCTGCTGCTGGCGCTGGTCATCAACGTCTATGCGCAGCGGTTGCGGAACCGGCAGCGCAGCGCCGCCTAGTCCAGGCCCCTGCCCCCTGGGCCCCCAGGGTGGGAGGGCGGCCTTCCGCCCTCCCCCTCCCTCCTTACCGCGAGGGTGCCCGTCCTTGCAGCGTCTGCTCCGGCAGGCCCAGCACGAGCACGAAAGCTGCGCTCATGACAACGCCGCTCAGCGTGAAGCAGCCCGTCAGCGCCTGGCGGTAGGCGTCGCCCACCATGCCCTGCTGCGCGGCGGTCAGTGTGGCGAGGGCCTGCACGCCCTGCCGCGTGATGGCCTCGATGTTCAGGTCGGCGCCGATCGAGGCGGAGGCCGCCGCCAGCCGCGAGGACATGATGGCACCCGAGGCCGCCACCCCGACGGCGCCGCCCAGCGAGCGCAGGAAGGTCATCGCCCCCGTGGCGGCGCCGAGCTCCTGGTGCGCCACGGCGTTCTGCACGGCCACCGTCAGGTTCGGCATACCCATGCCCATCCCGAGGCCCAGCAGCCCCATGGAGATCAGGAAGGTTGGCGCCGGCGCGGCGAGGTAGGCGAGCACCGCCAGGCTGGCGAGCGCGACCGCCTCCAGGCCCAGCCCGGCGAGGAGAAAGGCCTTGTTCTTCCCCAGCCGCGAGACCATCCGCCCGCCGATGACGGAGGTCAGGACCATGCCCACCACCTGCGGCAGCAGCATCGCGCCCGCCCGCGCCGGGCTCATGCCGAGCACCAGCTGGAAGTAGAGCGGGAGGAAGACGGTCGAGCCGAGCATGGCGAAGACCATCATGCCGCCCACCACCACGCCGCGGGTGAAGACGGGGTTCCGGAACAGCCTCAGGCGCACCAGGGGGTCCTCGGCATGGGCCTCGCGCCAGATGAAGAGGACCAGCAGCAGCAGGACCAGGACACCGAGACCCGCGCTCTCCGGCGAGGCCCAGGGAAACTCGGTGCCGCCCCAGGCCAGCAGGAGCAGGAGCGCCGCCGTGCAGCCGGCCAGCAGCAGGGTGCCGGCATAGTCGATCTTCCGGGGGCGCTTGGTGGTCGGCGCGCGCAGCCCGGCGGCGATCAGCACCAGCGCCAGAATGCCGACGGGCAGGTTCACGTAGAAGACCCAGCGCCAGGACAGGGCGGAGGTGATGACGCCGCCCAGCAGAGGGCCGGCGACGCTGGCGAGCGCGAAGGTGCCGGTGAAGAGGCCCTGGTAGCGCGGCCGCTCGCGCGGCGAGACGACGTCGCCGATCGCCGCCTGCGCCAGGACCAGGAGGCCGCCCGCGCCCAGCCCCTGCAAGGCCCGGAAGCCGATGAGCTGCGCCATGGATTGCGCGAGGCCGGAGAGCAGCGAGCCGGCCAGGAACAGCAGGACCGCCACGAAGAACAGCCGCCGCCTTCCGTAGAGATCCGACAGCTTGCCGTAGAGCGGCGAGGTGACCGTGGAGCTCAGCATGAAGGCGGTCACGACCCAGGAGATATGCTCCATCCCGCCGAGGTCGCCGACCATGCGCGGCAGGGCCGTGTTGACGATGTTCTGGTCCAGCGCGGCCAGGGCCATGGTCAGCAGGGCGCCCCCCAGGACGATCCGCAGCTTGGCCTGGGGAGGCTCAGGCGGCGCTGCGGCGGCTCTCAGTGGCTCAGCCTCGTCCGGCGCCCTGATCTCTTCGGCTTCGCTTCGGCTGTTCAGCATCCGCTGCCCTTTTCCGTCGATGAACCCTGCTGTCAGGGCGTAACGCGGAACGACGGCAGGAATGCGCCCAGGAGGCGGGCCCGGATGTGCAATTCAGGTACTTTTTCAGCTTGGCCGAAGCCTGCCGGAAACTGGCGAGGCCAGCGGAGGGCCTCCCGCGCACGCAATGGCCAGGTTGTAGATTGCAGGCTTACATTCACCACCAGTTGAAATTCAGGAAGGCATTGCACCTTCCTGAAGCCCCCACAATCTGGCTACCGTTGTCGTGTTACACAGCAGAAGGACACTGCACCGCAATGGCAAGCTCTGTCTGGTCCGATCTGCCAGAGAACACCCGCGTCGCCGTCGAGGGCCACCAGCTCGAAGTGGGCGAGGCTCTCAAGGCCAGCGCGGCGACCCGCATAAGGTCCATGGCCACCAAGTATTTCGGCCGCGCCGCGGACGTGACCGTCATCTTCTCGCGGCAGGCCAAGGGCACCGGTTTCTGCTGCAACATCCGCTTCCGTGTGGCGGGCGCGATCGACTTCGATGGCCGCGCGATGCACCGGGACGCCCATGGCGCGCTGCTCATGGCGATCGAGCATGTGGCGAAGCAGCTCCGCCGCCGCAAACGCGCCATGCGGGAGGACAAGCCGGCCAACCCCGCCAAGGACAACCTCTTCCGCCTGCATGGCGAGCCCGTGCCGGAGCGCGACGAGACGCTCGGCCTGCTCGATGACGGCATGGAGGATGAGGAGGCGTTCCTCGGGCCGGCAACGGGTCCGACCTCGCCGGGGCGGCGCGACTGGCCGCTCGCCGCCGAGTAGCGGCCCGCCGCCTGCGGGACGCTCCCCTTTGAAAGGCCGTCACCCCGGCCTTTCAGCGACCGATCCGCCTGGTTTTCCTGTGGAATAGGGGAGAGGACGATGACGCCGAAGGACAAAGGGACGCAGCGGACGGCCCCCTCGCCTCCGGTCTGGACCGACTTCCTGAGGCATCATCTCGGGTGGATGGTTCCTGAAGCTGGCCCGCCCCGCGAGACGGCTTCGCCGCCCTTCAGCGATCCGGGGGCGGCCTCCTATGGCCAGGCGGCGGAACAGGCGCCTCCCGGCGGCATTTCCGATCCCTCCTAGAGGCCCCGCCGCCCCTCGCCTGCCGCCCTTTTGGGTCCGGGGAGGAGATTGGGTCCGGGGAGGAGACCGGCGCAAGGAGCAGCCGCAGCCCAAGGCCGCTGCGGCTGCTCCCCGGGCCATCAGGCCGCTGGAAGAGAACCCTGCCCTCAGGCAGCGCGCGCCGCCGGGAACGGCACCACCACCGGCTCCGCAGGCGCCGGCATCTGGCTGGCCACCAGCGTGGCGAAGAGGCCGCCCTGCGCCGCCAGCACGTCGAAGCTGCCCCGCTCGGCGATGCGGCCGCCCTCGAAGACCAGGATCTCATCCGCGTCCCGCACGGTGGAGAGACGGTGGGCGATGACGAAGGTGGTGCGCCCGGCCATCAGCGCCTTGAGCGCGCGGGTCACCTTGGCCTCGGTAGCGGCATCCAGCGCGGAGGTCGCCTCGTCCAGGACTAGGATAGGCGGGTTCTTCAGCAGGGCGCGGGCGATGGCGAGGCGCTGCTTCTGCCCGCCGGACAGCGTGCCGCCACGCTCACCGATCAGGGTGTCGTAGCCCTGCGGCTGGCGCAGGATGAAGTCATGCGCCTCGGCCAGGCGGCAGGCCTGCTCCAGTTCCGCCTGGGTCGCGTCGGGCTTGCCGACCAGCAGGTTCTCGCGGATCGAGCGGTTGAACAGCAGGCTGTCCTGGAACACGACGCCGATGGAACCCCGCAGGCTGTCGAGCGTCACCTCGCGCAGGTCCTGGCCGTCGATGGTGATGCGCCCGGCGACCGGGTCCCAGCCGCGCTGCAGCAGCGTCATGGCCGTGGACTTGCCGGCGCCCGTCGCGCCGACCAGCGCCACCACCCGCCCCGGCTCCGCGGTGAAGGAGACGCCGGACAGGATGGCGGGGCCAGCCGGATAGGCGAAGCCGACCTCGTCGAACACGACGCGCCCCGCGACGGCCCGCAGCGGCGCCGCCTGCGGCGCCTCGGGCACGGCGCTGTGGGCGTCCAGCACGGCGAAGAACTCGTCGAGCACGGGCACATGCGCGAAGAGCTTGGAGGTGAACCAGACCAGCCCCTCCAGGCGGCCGATCAGCATGGCGGCGAAGCCCATGAAGGAGACGATCTCGCCGACGCTGGCCTGCCCGCGCAGGTGCAGCACCGTGCCCAGCACGACGATGCTCAGCACCGCCAGCGTGCTGGCGCTGCGGGTCAGGATGGAGATCAGCGCCCACCAGTTCAGCACCGGGAACTGCCGGGCGAGCGCCTCCTCCTGCAAGGCCGCGAAGCTGCGCCGCTCCGCCGCCAGGCGCGTGAAGGCCTGCACCACGGCGATGTTGGCAAAAGCGTCCTGCGCGGAGGCGGCCAGCTTCAGGTGGCACTGCTCGGCCCCCTTCTGCAGCGCCTGGGTTCGGCCGATCACGAAGACGGTCAGCACACCGAACAGCAGCACCAGGGCGATCAGCGCCAGGGAGAGCCGCCAGTTCAGCAGCACCGTGAGCGGCAGCAGCACCAGCACGGAGAGGAAGCCCACGAACTGGTCGCGGAAGAAGCCGAGCCAGAGATGGAACAGCGTGTCCGTGCCGCTGGTCAGGATGCGCATCAGCGCACCGGAATGCACCTTGCCATGGAAGGCCGCCGGCAGCGAAAGCGCATGGCTGAAGAAGCGGCCCATCTCCCGCATGCGGGCGCGGTGCGCCATCCGGTCCGCCACCAGCGCGACCGCCATGCCAGCGCCGATGCCGGCCAGCCCGACCACGGCCCAGAGGCCGAGCAGCGAGCCCGCCTCTGCCCAGAGCTGCTCCATCGGCAGGCTGGCGGAGCGGGAGAGCAGGTCCACCACCCGGCCGAACAGCACGGGATCGAGGAAGCCGATCGCGGCGATGGCCAGGCTGCAGGCCAGCATCGATGCGCAGCGCCGCCATTCCGGGCGCAGCAGGCCGAGAACGCGGCCGTAAACCTTCAGCATGTGCATGGATAGGATCTGGATGGGCAGGGTTGGCGGCGGGCCCGCCCCTGCCCCGGGCGGGCATCCTCCTTATCTCACCGCCCCGTGACCAGATTGCGACCGAGCCAAGGCTTTTCTGCCGCAGCCGTGGCGCGATCAGGGCATGGCTGCGGCCCTTGCCGGGAGCGCGCGGTCAGTCCGCCTCGCCCATGAGGTGGAGCACCAGTTCCCGGTGGTGCGGCCGGAGGCGGTGCTCGTAGAGGAAGATGCCCTGCCACGTCCCCAGCACCGGCCGACAGGCGTCGACGGGGATCGAGAGCTGTGTCTGGGTGAGGGCGGCGCGGATATGGGCCGGCATGTCGTCGGGCCCCTCCTCCTCATGCCGGTACCGCCCGGCTCCGCCATCCGGCACCAGACGGCGAAGGAAATCCTCCAGGTCGTCCCGCACCTCCGGCGAGGCATTCTCCTGCACCAGCAGCGAGGCCGAGGTGTGCCGGCACCAGATGACCAGCAGCCCGGTCCGGATGCCCTGCCCGGCGACCCAGCGGCAGACCTTCTCCGTGACCTCGACGAGGCCCCGGCCCCGTGTCGCCACCGTCAGGCGATGCTGTGCCTGCCGCATGCGCCTGCCCTCCTCTCCAAGATGAGGCCGGCGGGGTTCAGCCGGCCTTGTTCTCCAGAGCCGCGCAGAAACGGGCGAAGCCAGCGGCATCGGCGAAGGCGCTCTGCGTCCCCGGCCGGGTGATGGAATCCGCCGCGTAGCGCGTGCCCCAGCGCAGCGCCGCCAGCACATCGCGGTTGGCGACATAGTGCTGCGCGAAGGCGCCGATGAAGGCATCCCCGGCCCCGCTGGTGTCATGCGGCTTCACCGGCACGGAGGGCACATGCACCGCCGGACCCTCCGCGGAGACGAGCAGCGCGCCCTCCGCGCCCAGCGTCACGATCACTTGCCGCACGCCGCGCGCCACCAGGCTGCGCGCCGCCGCCTCGGCCTGCGCGCGCGTGTCGGCGGGCATGCCGGTCAGGATGGTCAGCTCGGTCTGGTTGGGCACCAGGAAGGTGGCGCCCAGGATGCGCTCCACATCCAGCTCCGGCACGGCCGGCGCCGGGTTCAGCAGCACCTCGATGCCCTCGCGCGCCGCCCAGGCGATGGTGTGATAGACCGTCTCCAACGGGATCTCGAGCTGGAGAAGGATCAGGCCGCAGGTCTTCAGGTCCTCGGCGGCGGCCTCCACATCGGCCGGCAGCAGGCGCTCATTGGCGCCCTTGACGATGAGGATGCGGTTCTCGCCCGCCGGATCGACGAAGATCGGCGCCACTCCGCTCTGCGTGCCCGGCACGGCGCGGACATGGCGCGCATCGATGCCGAGCGCCTCGAAGTTCCGGATGGTGCCGCCGCCGAACAGGTCATCGCCGACGCGGCTGACCATCACCACCTCGCCGCCGAGCTTGGCTGCCGCCACCGCCTGGTTGGCGCCCTTGCCGCCATGGCCCATGGCAAAGGCCGGCGCGGCCAGGGTTTCCCCCGCCGCCGGCATCCGGTCGATATAGGTGATCAGGTCGACCATGTTGCTGCCGACGACACCGATGCGCGCACCCATGGCCCGCTCCTAACCCAGGGAAGAGATCAGTTCGCCCATGCGGGCGGTGGCGGCGGCGTCCAGATAGCCCGTCCGCACCGTGAATTCCGCGCAGCCGCCCGGCGGCAGCGCGCGCACATGGCCCTTGCGCTTCTCGGCCGTATAGCCTTCCGGCTGGCAGGTCGAGGGCAGCGCGAAGGCCGCCACCTGCTGGTCCGGGTCGGCCATGATCCAGCGCACGGTATGCGGGAACTGGGCCGGGGCGTAGGAGATGCCGAAGCCATCCCCCTCCCGCCGCTGCAGCATGAGATGCGTCTCGCCAGCCGCGTCGGTGCCGAGGCCATGGACGTAGAAGACCTGCTCCGGATCGTAGCGCTCCGGCTCGTCCAGCCGTTCCATGCGGGCGGGGTTGCGGGCGAGCTCCTCGATCAGCGCGAGATAGTCCGGGTTCGGCCGCACATGCGCCGGCACCGCGCGGCGCACCGCCGTCCGTTCCGGCGTGAAGGGGGCGGGCTGCACGATCCGCGCACCGGCGGCGAAGGCGAAGTTGATGTGGCACATGTACATCAACTCCATCGGCTTGCCGGAGCGGTTCTCCACGGCGAGGCCGATGTCGAAGAGCGCCGCCTCCGGGTGCAGCGTGACGGAGGGACAGGCGCAGTAATGGGCACCGAAGCCCATCACGTAGTCCCGCTTGCTGACCACGCGCAGGAAGGGGCCGGCGGCATCCTCACCCAGTTCAAGCCAGGCCTCCTGCATCGGCGCGCAGGGGAACTCGCCATGCGCGGCATGGTCGTCCTCGGCCGCCGGCACGCCGTTGCGCAGCAGGCCGGAATGGAAGGCGAAGCAGCCATAGGTCTCGGCGATGGTGGTCGCCGGGCGCGGCGCGTCGAAGCCGCTCGCCATGGTCAGGTTCACGCCGTCGAAGGCGGCGGACCAGATCATGCCGCCCATCCAGGGCAGGATGACCAGCTCGCCCCGTGCGTTCCGCAGCCGCAGCGCGGGGATGCCCGTGGCATAGCGGAACAGGCTGGCGGAGAGCGCGCCGGCCGTGAGGACGGTCTTTTCGGTCTCGCCGCAGAGGGCGGGGTGCAGCGGAATGATGGCGGCCATGGCGAAGACTCCCCTCTCAGCGGACCCGGCTGCGCCAGGAGGTGAGCGCGATGGAGAGCAGCAGGAAGCTGCCCCAGATCAGGTCCACCAGGAAGTTGTTGAAGCGCATGATCTGCAGGCCGGAGGAGAGCAGCATCAGCGCCACCAGCGCCAGCGCCACCCCCGGCACGGAGCCGCGCCCGCCCGCCGGGTTGGTGCCCGCCAGCACGGCGATCAGCACGGCCTGCAGCAGGTAGGACACGCCATAGTCCGACTTGGCGGCATTGGTGCGGCCGGAGAGCAGGATGCCGGCGATGCTCGCCAGCACGCCCGTCAGCACATAGGACAGAAACACGGTCCGCGAGGTGCGCAGCCCGGCGAAGGCGGCCGCCTTCGGGTTGGTGCCGATCAGGCAGAGATTGATGCCGAAGGCGGTGCGCGCCAGCATGAACCAGACAAGCCCGGCTACCACCAGGAAGACCAGAAGCGGCGCGGCGATGCCGAAGACCGTGCTGTTGCCGATCATCCCCCAGAGCTTGGGGAAGCCCACCACCGCCGGCCCGCCGGTCAGCACCAGGCAGATGCCCGTGAAGACCTGCCCGGTGCCGATGGTGGCGAGGATCGGCGTGATGCGCAGCCGGGTGATCAGGAAGCCGTTGATCGCCCCCGCCACCACGCCGATGCCGAGCGCGATGCCGATGCCCGCCAGCACCATCGGCAGCGGCAGGTTCACCAGCTCCGGCCCGCGCGGCCCGCCGACGGCATGGAAGAACAGACCGGCCAGGATGGCCGAGAGGTTGGCGATGCCGATGACCGAGAGGTCGATGCCGCCGGTCAGCATGGCCACCATCATCGCGATGGCCAGCAGCCCCAGCTCCGGCGCGATGAAGGTGATGGACTGGAAGACATAGGGGCGCAGGAACCGCTCGGGGTTCAGCGCCGCCATGCCGGCGAAGATCAGCACCGTCAGGATGAGGAGCTGCAGCAGGTTGGTGTCGGCGCGGCGCAGACGCTGGAGAATGGCGCTCATCGGTCCCCTCCCTCAGGCCAGGCGCTTGCGGTCGCGCCAGGCGGTCACCGCCGTGGCGGCGATGACGATCAGGCCGACGACGATGCGCTGCCAGGTGGTGTCCACGCCGAGGATGATCAGGCTGTTGGTGATGACGACGAAGGTCAGCACGCCGAGCACCGCGCCGATCACCGTGCCGCGGCCACCGAAGATGCTGGCGCCGCCGAGCACGACGGCCGCGATCACGTCCAGCTCCATGCCCACCATGTCGCGCGGGTTGGCGGTCCAGATCATCGCGCCGTGCAGCAGGCCGGCGAAGCCCGCCAGCGCGCCGGCCAGCCCGTAGATGAAGAAGGTGGTGCGGCGGACGTTGAAGCCGACACGCCGCGCCGCCTCCTCGCCGCCACCGAGGGCGTAGATGCTGCGGCCCATCATGGTGTAGCGCAGCATCAGGTGCACCAGCAGGGCGATCACCGCGAGGACCAGCACCATGGCGGAGAGCCCCGCCGCGCTGCCGTCCGGCCGCGCGATGGCGAAGAGGTCCGTCCGCGCGAAGTCGATCAGCTTGGGCGGCATCTGGCCGATATTGATCTGGCTGGTGCCGACCGCGCCGAGGATGAAGCCGCGCACGGCGGTGCCGGTGCCCAGCGTGACGATCAGCGGGATCATGCGGAAATAGTGGACGAAGACCGCGTTCACCAGCCCGAGGCCCAGGCCGATGCCGCTGGCCATCAGGAAGGGCAGGATGACGCCGTCGAAGCCCCAGGCGATCATCGCCTTCACCGTCAGGTACATGGCGGCGATGGCGAAGGCGGGGAAGGAGACGTCGATGCCACCGGAGAGCATCACCAGCAGCACGGCCAGCGCCAGGATACCGCTGATCACGCTGGCACGCAGCAGGCTGAAGATGTTGGAGGGCTGCCAGAAGACCGGGTTGACCACCCCGATCACCACCACCGCCAGCACCAGCACGGCGGCCACCATCAGCTCGGGATGGCGGCGCAGGGCATTGGCGAGCCCGCTCATGCCAGGGCTCCGAGCTGGCTGCTGAGCGCCGCCTCGCTGGTCTCCCCCGCCGCCACCTCGGAGACGAGGCGGCCGCGGTGCAGCACCAGGATGCGGTTGCAGTTGTCCACCAGCTCCGGCAGATCGTCGGAGATCATCAGCACTCCCAGGCCGCGCGCGCGGGCCAGTTCGCGGATCTTGCGGTGGATGCCGGCCTTGGAGCCGACATCGACGCCCACGGTGGGGCCGTTCAGGATCAACAGCTTTGGATCGTTCATCAGCCAGCGGCCGATCACCACGCGCTGCGCGTTGCCGCCCGAGAGCTGCGTCACCGGCCGGTTGCCGGTGGGGGTGGCGATGGCCATCTCGCGGATCATCGCCGCCGCCTCGCGCGCGGCGCGTCCGCTCTGCATGATGCCCATGCGGCTGAGCCGGTCATGCGAGGTGGCCAGCATGTTGCGGTCGATGGTCTGGGTGAGGAACAGGCCCTCGGTCAGCCGGTCCTCCGGCACATAGGCGATCCCCTCGGCGATGGCGTCCTGCACGCTGTCCAGCCGCAGCTCGCGCCCGTTTAGGCGGATGCTGCCGGCATAGCCGCGCTTCATGCCGAAGAGCGCCAGCGCCAGCTCCGTCCGCCCCGAGCCCAGCAGGCCGGAAATGCCGACGATCTCACCCGGCATCACCCGCAGGTTCACGTTCTCGATCTCGCCGGGTACCGTCAGGCCGGACACCTCCAGCAGCGGCTTCTGGCCGGGTTGGCCCTCCCAGCGGTAGCCCTCGGCGGCGATCTCCTGCCCGGTCATGGCGCGGGTGATCTTGGCTTCGTCGAACTCGCTGATCGGCCCGGCGGCGACCACGCGGCCGCTGCGGATCACCGTCAGCCGCTCGCTGATGTCGAGCATCTCGCGCATCTTGTGGCTGACGAAGAGCACGGCGATGCCGCGGCTCTGGATGTCGCGCACCACCCGGAACAGCGCCTCCACCTCGCGCCCGGTGAGCGCCGTGGTCGGCTCGTCCATGATCAGCAGGCGCGGGTCGGACATCAGCGCGCGGGCGATGGCGACGAGCTGCTTGCCGGCGGTCGGCAGCGTCTCCACCAACGCATCGAGATCCAGGTCCACGCCGAGCTTCTCGATCGCCGCGCGGGCGATGCGCCGCACCCGGCCCCAGGAGACCAGCTTGCGCCCCTCCTGCAGCTCGTTGCTGAGCGCCAGGTTCTCGGCGACGCTCAGATTCCCGAACAGCGAGAAGTCCTGGTAGATCACCTGCACGCCGCGGGCGATGGCCTCGCGCGGCGTCATGCCCTGCACCGGCTGGCCGTCGAACAGGATCTCGCCCCGGTCCGGCTGCCAGATGCCCGAGATCACCTTGATCAGCGTGGACTTGCCGGAGCCATTCTCGCCGGCGAGGCAGTGGATTTCGCCCTGCCCAATGGCGAGCGAGACGTCCTCCAGGGCGCGTACGGCGCCGAAGCTCTTGCCGAGATGGCGCAGTTCGATCAGCGGAGCGGTCATGGTGATCCGTCACGAAAGGCGCGGGGCGGTGTCGAGCCGCCCCGCGCGTTCAGCCAGACAGGAGGCTTCGGCTCAGAAGTTGTACTGAGCCATGTTCTCCTTGGTGACGCCGACCCAGCCCTGGCCGACCAGCACGTTGGGCTTCTTCGGGTCGGGCGCCTTCAGGTCGTGGTAGCCCTCCAGGCCGAGGTCCAGCCCGGCGCCGATTGGCTTCTTGGCCAGCGCCATCACCGCCATGATGTTCATGGCATAGCCCGCCACCGCCGGGTCCCAGAACTGGATGTAGTCGATGTCGCCGTTCTTCAGGTACTCGCCGGCGACGGAGACCAGCCCGGTGCCGGAGAAGAACAGCTTGCCCTTCAGGTTGCGCTCGGCGATCAGGCGGCCCGCGCCCGCCGAGGTCGGCATCGGCGCGCCGAGGATGCCCTTCAGATCCGGATAGGCGGTCAGGACTTCCTTGAGCTTGTTGTAGTCGGTGGTCGCGTCGTCATAAGTCTCGATGCGGCGCGTCACTTCCTGCATCTTCGGGAAGTGCTCTTTCTGGTAGGCGACTGCGCCGTCGATCCACTCGTTCTGCGACTGCGAGGTGAGGCTGCCGACGGTGGCGACGTACTTGCCCTCGCCGCCCATCTGCTTGCCCAGCACTTCCATCAGCTTGGCGCCGTAGGCGTGGTTGTCGAAGGCCTCGATGTCGTAGTCGGTGGCCTGCAGGTTGGAGGCCTCGTGCGAGATCACCACGATGCCCTGATCGCGCGCCTTCTGCAGCACCGGCTCCACCGCCTCGACGGAGAAGGGCACGATGCAGATGGCGTCCACGCCCTGCGCGATCAGGCTCTCGACCAGCTGCACCTGCGCCGCGGCGTCGGCCTGGCTCGGGCCGATCATCCAGGTGTCGTGGCCCTGATCCTTGCCGAACTGCTCGACGCCGACGCGCATCCGGTCGAACCAGGCGATGCCGTCCACCTTCACCACGGTGGCGATGACGCGCTTCTTGCCCGACTTGGCGCTGATCTCGGCGGGAACCTTGCTGGCGTCCACCGCCTTGCCCTGCGCCCAGGCCGGGCGGCCCATCGCGGCGGCGAGCGCGCCGCCGGCAGCCAGCGCACCGAATGCGCGCCTGTTGATCATGACCATCGCAGCCTCCCTTGCGTCCCTTGCCTTAATAGCTGCCGGCGGAAGCCGGCGCCTGCGTGACCAGTGCTACGCCCGAGCTGGCCCCGATCCGCGTGGCGCCAGCGGCGATCATCGCCTGCGCCGCCTCCAGCGTGCGAATGCCGCCCGAAGCCTTCACCCCCAGCGCGGCGCCGACCACGCCACGCATCAGCGCCACATCGGCCACCGTGGCGCCGCCGGTCGAGAAGCCGGTGGAAGTCTTGACGAAATCCGCCCCCACCTCGGCGGCGATCCGGCAGGCGGCGCGCTTCTGCTCGTCGTCCAGCAGGCAGGTCTCGATGATGACCTTCAGCACCTTGCCTGTGCAGGCGGCGCGTACGGCGGCGATATCCTCGCGCACCGCGTCCAGCCGGCCCTCGCGCAGGGCGCCGATGTTGATGACCATGTCGATCTCGTCGGCCCCGTTGCGCACCGCATTGGCGGTCTCGGCGGCCTTGTCCTGCGGCGTGGTCGCGCCGAGGGGGAAGCCCACCACCGAGCAGGTCTTCACGCCGCTGCCGCGCAGCGCCTCCGCCACGCGGGCAACATGCACCGGGTTGACGCAGACGGAGCAGAAGCGGAAACGCGCCGCCTCCTCACAGTAGCGCAGCACCTCGGCCGCCGTCGCCTCCGGCTTCAGCAGGGTATGGTCGATCAGTGTCGCGAGTTGCTCGGGCAAGAGGGGCCCGGTTCCGGCGTTGGCCATCGAAGCTGGTGTCCTCCGTGCCGGGCGGGGCTTCCACCGCGGCTCGATCTGCCCGTTTGTCACTTTTCTAACTATTGTTATATTTCTCACATCAAGGGCCGGGAACGTCAAGCGCCCTTCGATGGAGGAAGAATGGCTGAAGGCGAAGCCACGGGGCCTGCCGAGGGGACTACAAGCGGGCTTGCCAGCATGCGGCGCCACACCCGGCTCGCCCGGTTGCAAGAGCTGCTGCACCAACACGGCACCACGCGGCTCGACGAGGCAGCCCAGGCGCTCGGCGTTTCCTCCATGACCCTCCGCCGGGACCTTGCCATGCCCGGCCAGCCGCTGGCCTTGCTCGGCGGACATGTGGTGCCGGCGGGCAGCCTTGGCGGGCGCGGGCAGTATGTGCTGGAGCGCGAGCAGGACACCCATGCCGAAGCCAAACGCCAGGCCAGTCGTCACGCCGCGCGACATGTTGAGGAGGGCGATACACTTTTCGTTGATTGCGGCACCACCCTGCCCCATCTCATCACGGCGCTGCCGGCCCACCTCTCCCTGACCATCGTGTGCTACGCGCTGAACATCGCCAGTCTCGCTTCGCGCCGGCCGAACACCCAGCTTGTGCTGCTCGGCGGCCTGTTCCATCCCGCCTCGGCCAGTTTCGCCTCGGAGGAGGGGCTGCACGCGCTGCGCCGGCTGCGCATCAACAAGGCCTTCATCTCCGCCGGCGGCGTGCATGCCACCGGCGGCGCCACCTGCACCAACTTCCACGAGGTGCCGGTGAAGCAGGTCGCCATGGCCGCCGCCGCGCAGTCCTTCCTGGTGGTGGATGGCAGCAAATTCGGCCGGCTGCGGCCCGCCTATTTCGCCCCCCTCTCCGCCTTCGCGCGCATCCTGACCGATGCCGCCGCCTGCCCCGAGGCGGCCGGCCTCGCCCCGCCCTGCCAGCCCTTGCTTGACGCCGCGCCGGCCGGTTCCTAACCCCCGCCCCAGACCAGCACAGCCGAGGAAAGCGCCATGCAGGAGATCGTCGTCGGCGTTGATGTGGGCACCGGCAGCGCCCGCGCGGGCGCCTTCACGCTGGACGGCACCATGCTGGGCCAGGCGGTGCAGCCCATCCGCATGTGGCGGCCGGCGCCGGACCATGTGCAGCAGTCCTCGGAAGACATCTGGGCCGCCGTCTGCGCTGCCGTGCGTGGCGCCCTGGCCGGGATCGCCGATGCGCGGGTGCGGGGCCTCGGCTTCGACGCCACCTGCTCCCTGGTGGTGCTGGACGCTGCCGGCCGCCCCGCCTCGATCAGCCCTGACGGCGCCGCCGAGCAGGATGTCATGGTCTGGATGGATCACCGTGCCGCGGCCCAGGCCGAGCGCATCAATGCCGGCGGGCATGACGTGCTGCGCTATGTCGGCGGCCGCATCTCGCTGGAGATGCAGACGCCCAAGCTGCTCTGGCTGAAGGAGAATCTGCCGGAGACCTGGCGCCGCGCCGCCCATTTCTTTGACCTGCCGGACTATTTGACATGGCGCGCCACCGGCAGCCTGACGCGCTCGCTCTGCTCCACCGTCTGCAAATGGACCTATCTCGGCCAGGAGAACCGCTGGGACGCCGGCTATTTCCGCGCCATCGGCCTCGGCGACCTGGCGGAGGAGGGCTTCCGCCGCCTCGGCACCGAGATCCTGCCGCCCGGTGCCCCGCTGGGCGGCCTCTCCGCCGAGGCGGCGACGGCACTGGGCCTGCAACCCGGCATTCCGGTGGGTGCCTCGGCCATCGACGCCCATGCCGGCGGCCTCGGCGTGATCGGCGCCGCGCTCGACGGCACGGCGCCTGACCGCGAGGCGCTGCGGCACCGGCTGGCGCTGATCGGCGGCACTTCCTCCTGCCATATGGCGGTCTCCGAGACGCCCCGCTTCGTGCCGGGCATCTGGGGTCCCTACTACTCGGCCATGCTGCCGGGCCTCTGGCTGAACGAGGGCGGCCAGTCGGCAACCGGCAGCCTGGTGGACCACATCATCCTCACCCATGCCGCCTATCCCGCCCTGGCGGAGGAAGCGCAGCGCCGCGGCGCCACCATCTACCAACTGCTGAACGAGCGGCTGGACGTGCTGGCGGTGGGCCTCCCCTTCCCCGCCGCGCTGACGGAATCCCTGCATGTGATGCCGGATTTCCACGGCAACCGCTCGCCGCGCGCGGATGCCTCGCTGCGCGGCATGATCTCTGGCCTGCGGCTCTCCGCGACAGCGGACGATCTCGCCTTGCTCTATCTCGCCACCATCCAGGCCATCGCCTATGGCACGCGGCACATCATCGAGACGATGAACGCCGAGGGCTACGCGATCGACACCGTGCTGGCCTGCGGCGGCGGCACCAAGAACCCGGTCTTCCTGCGCGAGCATGCCGATGCCACCGGCTGCCGTCTGGTGCTGCCGCGCGAGCCGGAGGCGATCCTGCTCGGCGCCGCCATGCTTGGCGCGGTGGCGGGCGGCGCGCATGCCACCCTGCCCGACGCGATGGCGGCGATGAGCAGTGCCGGCCGGGTGCTGTCCCCCGGTGGCGCGGCCGTGCGCCGCTACCACGACGCCAAATATGCCGTCTTCCAGCGCATGCACCGTGACCAGATGGATTATCGCACCCTGATGCAGGCGCCCGCATAGGGCGCGTGCGGGGCGCCCCGCCGGCCGCTCAGGTGCCGCAGAAGGTCTGCTGGACGCGTTCCTCGGGCTCGGGCGGCAGGGCATAGCGCTCGAAGTCCGGCTGCTCGTCATAAGGGCGCGACAGCACCATGAGCAGTTCCTCGAAGGGGCCGAAGTCCTGCCGCTCGACGGCGGCCTGCAGCGCCGCCTCCACCCGGTGATTGCGGGGAATGAAGGCTGGATTCACCGCCTGCATGGCGGCGCGGCGGGTCTGCGGTTCACCACCCTCCTGCGCCAGGCGCCGACGCCAGGATGCGGCCCATTCGTCATAGGCCTCCGGCTGCGCGAACAATGCCCGCGGGCGCGCATCGCCTTCTGTCCCCAGTACCGCCTCAGAGAGGCCGCGGAAGGTCAGGTTAAAGTCGGCGCCGTTCTCCGCCATGCGCTTCAGAAGGTCCTGCACAAGCGCGGCATCGCCTTCCTGCTCAGTGGCAAGGCCGATCTTGCGCCGCAACCCGCCCAGATAGGCCGCCTCGAAGCGCGGGCCGAACTCCGCCAGCATCGCCTGCGCCTCCTCGATCGCCGCATCCCCGTCCTCCGCCAGCAGGGGCAGCAGGGTCTCGGCCAGCCGGGCGAGGTTCCACTGCGCGATGCGCGGCTGGTTGCCGTAGGCATAGCGACCCATGTAGTCGATCGAGCTGAACACCGTGGCCGGATCATAGGCGTCCATGAAGGCGCAGGGCCCGTAGTCGATCGTCTCGCCGGAAATGGAGGTGTTGTCGGTGTTCATCACACCATGGATGAAGCCGATGAGCAGCCACTGGGCGATCAAGTCGGCCTGCCGTTCCACCACGCCCTTCAAGAAGGCGCGGTAGGGATTCCCGTCCTGAGCGGCTTTCGGATCGTGGCGCGCGATGGCATGGTCGGCCAGTAGCCGGACGCCTTCGAAATCGCCGCGCGCGGCGAAATACTGGAAGCTGCCGACACGGATGTGGCTGGCGGCGACACGCGTCAGGACAGCCCCGGGCAAGGCCGTCTCGCGCAATACCGCCTCCCCGGTCGTCACCGCCGCCAGGCTGCGCGTCGTCGGCACGCCGAGGGCCGCCATGGCCTCACTGACGAGGTATTCGCGCAGCACCGGACCCAAGGCGGCGCGCCCATCCCCCCGGCGGGAGAAGGGCGTCGGGCCGGAGCCCTTGAGCTGAATGTCTCGGCGCGCGCCATTCCGGCCCACCACCTCGCCCAGCAGGATGGCGCGGCCGTCGCCGAGTTGCGGCACGAATTGCCCGAACTGGTGTCCGGCATAGGCGAGCGCGATGGACGCCGCCCCCTCCGGCACGCGGTTGCCGGACAGGATCGCCACCCCCTCGGGGCTGGCCAGCGCGTCAGGATCGAGGCCAAGGGTTTCGGCCACCGCCCGGTTCACGCGCACCAGCGCCGGCGCGGCCACAGGCGACGGCTCGACGCGGGCATAGAAGCGCTCCGGCAGGCTGGCGTAGGACGTGTCGAAGGGAAAATGGAGCGGCATGGTCAGCCCTTCATGGATGCGGCGCAGGGGATGGCTCCAGGCGAGCCGCGCCATGGCAGGCCGCACGCTGCAAGGGTTGCCACGCGCACGCCGCGAGAGATGTGCATGATCCATCCCAGATTGGCTCTCGCGCAGGCCGCGACAAGGCGGTGCTCCCGCTCATGCCGGCCCTGAGACCGGCCTCTGGAGAGGCCAATGGAGCACCCGCGCTATGTCTTTCGCCCCTCGGCCATGTCGGCCTGCTCGATGGCGGTCGGGTTCACCCAGCTCTCCGCCAGGTCCGTCAACTCTCGGTCCAGCTGGTAGCCGGCCTCAACGGAGCGCAGCATGGCCTGGCAAAGCTCGTGCTGCCCCAGTTCGCTGGCGAGCGCCCGCACCGTGCCCCAAACGGCGATGCAATAATGCTCGAATTTCTGCACGCCGGCGATCAGCACCGCCTGCTTCAGTTCCGGCGTCTGCGCTGCCCCCAGCAATGTCCCGGTCTCCTCGATCAACCCGCGTGCGGCAGGGTTGGTCACGCCCTTCCCCCCGCCTCCCAGCCTCTCCAGCGCGCGGCCCACCTCCTGCGAGAGTTGTTCGCCCTGCAGGAGCCGCTGCTCCAGCAAGCGGCGCAGGTCCGCATTCCGGATCAACCCCAACTGGCTCCGCAGCGCGCCGGCGGCCCGGGTCTCGGCATCACGGATGGCGGAGAGCTCGTAGGCGAGCAACTCGGCAGGCGACTGGATCGCCATGGCGTATCCCCCGATCTCTGTGAGACATGGCCCGCAGGAGGCGCAGGACATAACCGCCGGCCCTCGGGGGAGGTTCCGCTTCAGGCTGCGAGGGCGCTCGCCGGCGCCCCGCATTGAAGATTCACCGGTGCCGCGTTACCCGGCGTGAGGGAGCCGTCAGCACTGCGCTGGCGCCGCCCGCGCAGTAACCCTTCGTGAGGATGCAACGGCATGAGGCTATTTCCGGACTGCATGCGCTGGCCTGAACCCGCCGCCGCGACATGGAGCAGCGTGCCCAGCCACAACGGCCTGTCATTCCCGACCTCGGAGCGCGCTTTCGTGCCGCCGCACCGGCCCGCAGGGGTTTGATGATGGCCGCGAGGCTCTGGTTCATCGGTAGCCTGCTCGTGGCGCTGGGCCTCGCGGCACGGCTGATCGGCTGGGATGCCCTGCTGTGGATCCCCCGCAGCATCATGGACTTCATCTACGAGGACCCGGCGACCTCGGGGATCATCACGCTTGGCATTCTACTGATGGTGGTGGCGCCGCTGATCCGCCGTCGCGACTGAGCGCGCCAGCCGCGGCCTCCTCCGGCGCGGCCTGCCGGATGCCGTCGAGCATGGCGACCACCTCCTCGACCGGCCGGGGCGCGCTGAACAGGTAGCCCTGCACCTCGTTGCATCCCTGTTCCCGCAGAGCGAGGAACTGTTCCCGCGTCTCGACGCCCTCCGCGTTCACGGCCATGCCGAGCATCCTGCCCAGGCTCACCACCGTGCTCACGATCGCCGCGCAATCCTCCTGCTCCATCATCCCACGCACGAAGGACTGGTCGATCTTGATCTTGTCGAATGGAAAGCGCCTGAGGTAGCTGAGCGAGGAATAGCCGGTGCCGAAGTCGTCCATGGCGATGCGCACGCCCTGCGCCCGCAGTCCGTGCAGGATCTCCAGCACCATTTCGTCATCGAGCAGCAGCAGGGATTCGGTGATCTCGAGTTCGAGCCGCGCCGGGTCCAGCCCACTCTCGGCCAGCGCCTCGGCGACGATGCGGGGCAGGGAGCGGTCACGGAACTGCACGGGAGAGAGGTTCACGGCCACCTTCACCGGGAGCGGCCAGCGGACGGCATCGGCACAGGCCTTGCGGATCACCCAGGCGCCGATCGCGGTGATCATGCCCGTCTCCTCAGCGACAGGGATGAACACCGCCGGCGAGACGCTGCCGCGCGCCGGATGCTGCCAGCGCAGCAGCGCCTCGAAGCCACCGACGCGGTTCCGTTCGGTGTCCACCAGCGGCTGGTAGAACAGGAAAAGCTGGCCCCGGGCCAGGGCAGAGCCAAGGTCCGCCTCCAGCTCCCGCCGGGCACGCATCTGCTCGTCCATGCCGGGCTCGAAGAAGCGGAAGGCGCCGCGCCCGTCCTCCTTCGCGCGATAGAGCGCGAGGTCGGCGCAGCGCATCAGAACATCCGCATCGGGCGTCCCGAGGCCCGCCAGCGCGATGCCGATGCTGGTCCCGATCAGGACGTGATGGCCGCCGATCTCGAAGGCTTCCGAGAGCGCGGCGATGATGCGGGCCGCCGCCGCCGCGGCCTCCGCCGGCTGGGAGGCGCCCTCCTGCACCACCGCGAACTCGTCCCCGCCGAGCCGGACCACCAGGTCGGTCTCCCGCACGCAGGCCCGCAGGCGTGCCGCCACCGCCTGCAGCAGCGCGTCGCCCGCCGGATGCCCCAGGCTGTCGTTCACCGCCTTGAAGCGATCCAGGTCCAGGCAGAGGACCGCCACCCCCTCGCCACGCCGCACCCGCGCCAGCGCCCGCACCATGTGCTCGCGGAAGGCCGCGCGATTGGGCAGGCCTGTCAACGCGTCATGCCGCGCCATATGGGCCAGGCGGGACTCGGCCTGCTTGCGCTCCGTCACGTCCTCATAGGTCGCCACCCAGCCGCCGCCCTCCACCGGGCGGTGCACGACGGAAATCCAGCGTTCGTCCGGCAGGCAAGCGGTGAAGGCCTGGGCGGCGGCGGCCGACGCACCGGGTGGCGGAAGCAGCGCCGGAAGGCCCTTGGCGGCGAAAATCTCGTGCGGCATCGCCCCTGCCGCCGGCGCGCCGAACATCTCGCTGAAGCGCCGGTTCACCACGGCCAGCCGGCCATCCGGCCCGAACAGGCAAAGGCCCTGCATCATGTTGGAGAGCGCCGCGTCCAGCCGCGCGTGCTGCACGGCGATCTCGCCGGCATGGTTTGAGGCCTGGGTCTGCATCAGGGCGTGGATACGCTCCATCGCCGCGGCGATGCTGCCCTGCATGATGGCCAGCGCGCGCAGGAGTTGCGCCGTCTCGCCACGTCCGCGCACGACGATGCGGTTGTCCAGCCGACCGGCAGCGATGGCATCGGCAACCTGCAGCGCCCGGCGCAGCGCCGGCACGATTGAGCGCGTCAGGATGAAGGTGATCACCAGCGCGACGGCGATCGAGAAGCCCATGGCCCACCAGGTCCGCCGTACCGTGCTCTCCACCACGAGATCCGCCTCCCGGCGCTGGCGGAATCCATCGGCGGCATAGACCTCGACGGCGACGTCGAAATCGCGCTCCGAGGCCGTGAGCGCGTCAAGCAGGGCGACATCGTCGGCGCCCTGCTCGCCAGCGTGCTCTCTGGCCTGCCGCAGGCCAGCCACGAGCCGTTTGGCGACCGTCATCGCCGCCGGCGAGGTGGCGCGGCTTCTGGCGACCTCAAGATCATCGGTGATCTCCTGCAACGCCTCCGCCAGAGCGCGATGCGCGCCGTTGCCGCCAGGCCGTCGGAACTCCGCCTCGGCATGCAGCAACCCATTCTGGGCCGCACGCAGATAGCTCATTGCCAGGAAGGAGTCGTCGTAGAGCTGCGTGGTGATGGCGCCAAGCTCACGCTGCGCGCTGCGGGTGAAACTGCCGAGCGCCACCGTCACGCTGGTCAGCGCGAGACAGCCGAGCAGGATCTTCAGCCGGATCGACATCCTGCCTCGCTCCATTCCTTGCCTGGACCTGTGGGCCAGGACCGTGTCAGCGCACCTGGACCGTCAGGCGCATGCGCGGATGGATGCCGCATCGCACTTCCACCATGCCGGCCTGTGGGAGCGGCAGGCGCAGGACATCGCCTGGCGGCTGCAGATCGGAGCTCATCTCCACCCCCGGCCCGGAGGCGTTGATCTGGTGCGGGAACTCGTCCTCGTTGGAAAAGCGCAGCACCGTGCCCCGCGCCACCGCGAGCGCGTTGACCGAGAAGGCGCGGTCGCGCTGCGCCACCAGCGGCCCTGCATCGCCGGCCAGTGCGCCGGCGCCACCGGCGAGCAGCAGCGAGGAGGCCAGGATCATCGCGGCCCTCACTGCGCCGCCCTCCGCTCGGCGGAGATCAGATAGGCCTGGGTTCGCGCCAGGAGCATGGGGTCCCCCGAGGGTGCAATGCCAGCGACCAGGCTGGTCGGGATGAAGCGCAGGTCGCGCCGGGCCGCGTCCTGCGGCGCCGCCAAGGCCTGCAGGGAGAGGGTGCCGAGCTCAGCCAGCGGCCGCTCCGCCGGCCAGGGGCGCGAGCCATCCCGGGTGTCGTCTCCCGGCGCGGCGAGTTGCACCAGGAGGCGGAAGGCCGCCTCACCCAGTGCCAGCCGTTCGCGCAGTTCCGCCGCGAGATAGTCGGCCGGGCGGGCGGCGGCCTGCCAGGGGCTCAGATGCCGCAGACCGGCTTGCGGCAGGATGCGGTAGCGCCCAAACCGCGCCTCGCCGGCCGCATTGCTGAAGCGAAAGGCATTGACGCCGAAATAAGCCTCCGTCGCATAGCTGGCGGGGGCCGGCTTGGGATCCTCCAGGAAGGCCCGCACCGCTGGGCTTTCGGCCGCGAGGGCCTGCAAGGCGGCAGAGTTCGGTACGGCCCGCAGGAAGGCGAGGAAGGCCTCCGGCGTGGCGGCGGGAAAGCCGTCATAGGAATGGGCGACGATATCCGTCTCCCCTTCCTCGGGCAGGAGGAACTTGATCGCCATGCCACGCGGGCTGGCGGCGGGGTCGCCATCCGGCAGGCCGGGCATGGCGGCAAAGTTGGAGAACCGCACCAGCACCGGCACCGCCCCGCCGGCGAGATGGGGCGCCCGGCTCAGGCGCGGCGCCTCCGGGTGCGGCTGGAAGCGCCCCGTGCAGAGCAGGCCCTTGGCATGCACCGCCCGCGCCGCCCGGTGCGGCCCCTCAAACAGGCTGTCGAAGGCATCAACGATGCCGGCGGGAAGGCCGGAGCGGCCGGGCTGCGCGCGTGCCATCCCCGCCATGGCGGCACTGCCCAGCACGGCCCCAAGAATGCCGCGCCTCGCCCATGCGGCCCTCGCCCCGCCTGAATGCGCTGGCCCCGTCATGACCCTCACTCCCTTGACCGGAGCGGAGCCTAGGAAGCCAATTGCGAAGAAAGCCTTGATCGCGGTGCCGCCGCCGCGCCTGTTGGCGCGCGCCGCTCAGCCCATGCCGATCAGCCGCCGGAGCAGTCCGGCATAGCGGGTGGCGGCGGTGGCCTGGCGCGCGGCTTCCTCCGGCATGCCCTGGCAAGCGGCGGCGGCCATGCTGGCGGCGCCGAGCTGGAAGGCAAGGTAGCAGGGCCGGTAGGCATCCGAGAGCGCCGGGTCGGTCGCATGGCCGGATTCCGCCGCCACTGCCGCTGCCAGCAGACCAGGATCAAGCCCGAGCTCCACCTCGGCGCCGACCAGATCCCAGGCGAGATCCTGGCAGCCGATGAGATCATGCGCCATGTGGTGGTCCAGCGCGTCGGCCTTCAGCAGCCGCCCATCGGGGAGAGACAGCCATTCCCAGGGGTGCAGTCGGTTGTCGCTGGCAATCCGGCACAGGCGCGCCTCAAGCCTGGGCAGGTCTGGCAGTCGCCGCCGCAGCGCGCGGGCCGCGGGCTCGCCCAGCGCCTCGGCCGCGTTATGGCAGGCCATGTCCCAGAGCGCGGCGAGGCTGGCGCCCCCGCCCTCACGCGGGAAGTGCCGGCGGCGGAAGGCCAGGTAGCGCGCCACCGGCGCCAGCAGCGCGGCAGGCGGGCGCGGCGCCTGATCCAGCCCGCGCGCTGCCTCCTCCCAGGCGGAAACCAGGAACCCGTGCCGGTGGCCGGCGAGCGCCGGCACCAGCCCCACTTCCGAAAGCATCCGTCCCATGCGCGCCTTGCCCTCGGCCTCGGGACCGAGGCCGGTGAACTTCAGCAGCCAGGATCGCCCACCGGCCCGCAGGAGGAACTTGCGGCGCTCCTGCTGCGGGTTGGCTGGCGGCCAGGGCGTACCCTCGCCATAGCGCAACGCCCGCCAGCCGCCGCCGGAGAGGTCTCGCAGAGGCGCCTCGGCGGGGCCGGTCAGGTCGCCGGCCCAGTGCTCCAGGCGATGCGCGGGCTCCGGGGCGTGCAGCACCAGCCGGTCGAAGTCGCAGACATGCCGCGCGGCGACGGACCAGCGGGCACGGTGCCGGGTGCTGGCCTGCGGGCCGGGTGCCCCCGCATGGCTGGGGAAGAAATGCAGGCGCCCGGGCGCAACGCCTCCCTCCTCCAGCATGTCCGCCACCGCGCCCATGGAACTGCCGGAAAGCCCGGGCCCCTCGTCCACGATGGCGCGCGGCCCCTCGCCCCGCAGCAGGGCCGCCCGGACCTCATCGGAAAGCGCCAGACGCCGCCCGAAAGGGTGCCCGACCGGCCGCAGGCTGACTGGCGGCGCCGCGCCCAGCGCCGTGGCCACCAGCGCCGCCAGAGGCAGGCCGATGCTGCGCAACCCGATGACGCCGGTCTCCGCCCCGAGTCCGGCCTCCATCGCCGCCTGCAGATAGGCTTCCGGATAGAGGGCATAGAAGCTGAAGCCCTCCATGCGCTTCGGCGCGACCAGCTCGGGCAGCGGACCGGGCAAGGCGACCTCCGCCAGCGGCGGCAGGTGCCGAAACCCGCTGGACCAGGAGGCCTGCAATGCCGCCGCGAGGCGCATCAGCAACGCCGTTCCGGCTTCGCGCAGGGCCGAGGGCGCATCCGCGCCACGTAGCGCGAATTCGGCATCCGCGAGGCCCTGCGCCAGCTCGCCCGCCTCGATGAAGCGAGCAGCCAAGGCACTGTGGCGCACGATGCCGGGCGGCAGCCCTGCAAGCTGCCGCAGGCCCTCGGCCAGGGCGCTCAGCCGGACGCGTGGGTCCTCCTGCCGGTCGGCATCGCCATAGACGATCATGCCGGCCGGCGGCCGCCCCGGTTCAGCGCAGGGTGGCGCTGGCGCTGGCGCCCGCGCCGTAGTTGCTCGCCGCCGGCTGCCGCATCAGCTCGCTGAACCAGCCGATGGTGGATTGCAGCCCGGCGACCAGCGTGGTGCGCGGCTGCCAGCCGAGCAGTTCGCGCGCGCGGGAGATGTCGGGCCGGCGGCGACGGGGATCGTCCACCGGCAGCGGCTGATGAACGACGACGGAGCGCGTATCCACCATGCTCAGCACACGCTCCACCAGTTCCGCCACCGTCAGTTCGGTTGGGTTGCCGAGGTTGACGGCGCCGGGCTGGTCGCCCTCATAGGCCATCAGGCGCATCAGCCCGTCCACCAGGTCATGCGCATAGCAGAAGGAGCGGGTCTGGCTGCCATCGCCATAGACGGTGATATCCGCCCCCTCCAGCGCCTGGGTGATGACGTTGGAGACGACGCGCCCATCATCCGCCCGCATGCGCGGCCCGTAGGTGTTGAAGATGCGCGCAACGCGGACCTCGGCACGGCGCCCGCGGTCGAAGTCGAAAGCCAGCGCCTCGGCGGCGCGCTTGCCCTCGTCGTAGCAGGCGCGAGGTCCTGTGGAGTTCACGTTGCCCCAATAGGTCTCGACCTGCGGATGCACCTCGGGGTCGCCGTAGATCTCGCTGGTCGAGGCCATCAGGAAGCGCGCGCCATGCGACTCCGCCAGCCGCAACAGGTTGCGCGTGCCCATGACACTGGTCAGCATCGTGTGCTCGGGGTCCGCCTGGTACTGCACCGGCGAGGCCGCGCAGGCCAGGTTGAAGACCCGGTCGAGATGCTTCGGCAGCGCGCGGGCCGGAAGTTTCTCGATGACGTCCGCCTCGACGAAGGTGAAGCGTGGCTCATTCTCTAGGTGGCGCAGGTTCCTGGCATGGCCGGTCTGCAGGTTGTCCACGCAGACCACATGGTCTCCCTGCGCCAGCAGCGCGTCGCAGAGATGCGACCCCAGGAAGCCCGCACCACCGGCCACCAGGACGTGCTTCGCTTTACCGTTCTTCATGGACGTCCACCTGTGGGAAGGAGTGTGGCGCCGCACCGTGCAGCGCCGCGAAGGCGGGTTCGGGCAGCGACGCGCGGGCGCCGGCCTCCCGGATGTAGGATTCAAGCTCGGCGGCCCGGTGCGCGGCGCTGTGGCCGGCCAGGATGCGCCGCCGCGCCGCCTCGCTCTGCTGCCGCCGTGCTGCCTCCGGCCGCTCGCGCAGGGCGCGCAGCACATCCGCGGGCGTATCGGCCAGCACGATCTCGGAGTCCGGCGCGAAGAGCGTGTCGAGCCCGTCCCAGCGGTCGGAAATGACGGGGGTGCCGCAGGCAGCCGCCTCGAAGAGCCGCACGCTGGGGCTCCAGCCGGCGCGGATCATGTCGGCGCGGGTGACGTTCAGCGTGTAGCGGCTGGCGGCGTAGAAGGCCGGATGCTCGGCCGGCGGCACATGGTCCAGCCGCTCGACATTCGCCGGCCAGTCGATCTCCGCCGGATATTGCGGCCCGGCGACGACGAAGCGCAGCTCCGGCGCGCGCCGCGCCGGCTCCAGCAGCAGCCGCTCCAGCGTCGGCTGGCGGTCCGGGCTGTAGGTGCCGAGATAGCTGAGGTCCCAGCGCTGCGCGACCGCCATGGGCCGGTATGCTTCGGTGTCCACCGAGCAGTAGAGCGGCCGCGCGGCAGGCGAGCCGTAGTGCTCCATCAGCCGGTCCAGCGTCGGGCCGCCGGTGAAGGAGAGATAGAGATCGTAGCCCGGGATCAGCGCGGGGGAGAGGTATTCCTCGTCGCCACGCGCCAGTTTCGCCAGGGTGACCGGCGTGTCGATGTCGTAGAAGGCGGTGACGCCGCGCGCCACCTTCTGCACCAGGGCACCGACCGCGACCCCTTCGGGCACGTAGGAGCCGACGATGACGGCATCCGCCTCGGCGATTGCCTCCCGCCAGATGCCGAGCCCGTCAAGATCGCCATAGAATTCGAGACGGCAGAAATCCGGCTGCGGCAGGTCGCGATGCGCCGCGTACCAGGGCACGTCGCGCTCCAGGAAGAGGATGCAGTGCCCGCGCGCGGCGAAGGAGCGCAACAGCGCGCGAAAGGTGGTGGCATGGCCGTTCCCCCAGGAGGAGGAAAGGCTCAGCCCGAGCACCACGATGTTGAGCGGCGCCGCGCTCATGCCGCGCTCCGCGCCGCCGAGGCCGCCTTGCGCGCCGCCTCCTCGCGCAGCAGCGCGTCCACCTGCGCGCCGCGCAGCGCATAGGTGTGGCCGGCCAGGATGCGCGCCCGCGCCGCCTCGCCGATGGCCCGCGCCCGCTCCGGCGTCAGCGCCGCGACATGCTCGGCGACGTCCTTGCCGTCGCGCGCCACCAGCACCTCCTCGCCTTCCTTCAGGAACAGCTCCAGCCCGACCCAGGCATCGGTGATCAGGCAGGCTCCCGCCCCCGCCGCCTCGAAGACGCGGGTGGCCGGCGAGAAGCCGGTCTTCGCCATGCTGTCCCGCGCGATGTTCAGCACCGCCAGCGGCGAGGTGTTGAAGGCGTTGTGGTCGCGCGTCCGCACATGGCCGATATGGCGGACGTTCGGCGGCATCGCCTTGCTCTCCCAGCCATTGCCGCCGATCAGGAACTTGCGCTGCGGCAGCGCGGCGGCCGGCTCCAGGAAGAACTGCTCCACCCGTGCCTCGCGGTCCGGCAGGCGGTTGCCGAGGAAGGCGAGATCCACGGCGAAGCGCGGCTCGGCCGGCACGGGATGGTGCGTCTCCGCGTCCAGCGCGTTGTAGACCGGCACGCAGCGCCGCGCGCCCAAGCCCTCATAGGCCTGCACGACCGGCGGGCCGCCGCCATAGGTCAGCACCAGGTCGAGCGAGGGCAGCACGCGCCGCAGCGGATGGTCCGGCGCCGCGCCGATCTCGGCAAGGGTGGCGGGCGCGTCCACGTCCCAGAAGATGCGGATGGCCTCCGGCCGGCTGGCGCGCATCACGCCTTCCACCAGCAGGTCGTCGAAGACGCCGACGCCACTGGCTTTCACCACCACATCGGCCGCCGCCGCCTCGGCGATGACGCCCTGCGCCGCCCCTTCCGTGGCCGGATAGACCACCACCTTGGCCCAGTCCGGCGGCTCGATGTCGCGGTGTTGCTGGCGGTCGAAGGCGTCGGGCTCGTAGAAGGTGATCGTGTGGCCGCGTTGCGCCAGGTCACGCAGCATGCCGCGATAATAGGTGGCCGCGCCGTTCCAGTAGGCGGACAGCAGGCTGGACCCGTAGAAGGCGATCTTCATGCGGCGGTCTCCGCGGTGTGGCCGGCGCGCAAGGTAGCGACGATCCCGAGCAGCTCCTTCGCCCGGTGCGCGCAACTGTGGCGGGCACGAATGGTTTCAAGGCCGCTGGCGATCAGCGATTCCCGCAGCGCCGCGTCATTCCGGAGCGCGGTCATGTGGCGCTCCATCTCCGCCTCGTCACGCGCCACGAGATAGTCGCGCCCGGGGCGGAACAGCCCTTCCGCATCCTCCCAGGGGGAGCAGACCAGCGGAATGCCGCAGGCCAGCGCCTCGAAGACGCGGATCGTGGGGATGCCCGGCAGCATCTGCACGTAGAAGCGGCGCGGCACATGCACGGTGGCGAGGTGGCGCGCGAAGACCTCCGGCGCGGCGGCATTCGGCAGCCAGCCATGATAGCGCGCGCCGTGGCGCCGTAGCGCCGCCAGCGCGGCCTCGGGATAGCGCACGCCATAGATGTCGAGCGGCAGCCCCACGGTGCTCGCCGGCCGCAGCAGGAAGCTCTCCAGCTCCTCGCTGCGTTCGTCGTCGCCCCAGTTGCCGATCCAGACCAGCCCCTCGCGCGGCCCGTCCGAAGGCTGGGGCCGGAAGTGCCGGGTATCGGCGGCCTCGTGCCAGACCCAGACGCGGTCGCGCCAGCCCCAGTGGCGGTAGACCTCAGCCAATGTCGCGCCGAAGGCGAGCACGCCGTCATAGCCGTCGAGCGGCATGTTGCGCATCGCCGCGGGATCACTGACGGCGCGGTGGTGCGTGTCGTGGAACAGCAGGGTGAAGCGCGCGCCATTCGCCCGCATGCGGCCGAGCGCACCAACCAGTTCCGGCGCGTTCCACTCGTGCACGATCACCAGATCGGCCGTTTCGAGCGTTGCCGTGCAATCCTCCAGCGCATCGAAAGGCCGCGCGACGAGTTCCGGATAGGCATCGCGATAGGCGGCGAGACCGGCCTCGCCATGGTCCTGCAGCAGGTTCTGCAAGCTCCAGCCGTTGCGCGGCTCCAGCGCCAGCACGGCATGTCCGCGCCGTTGCAGCTCCCGCAGCACGCCGCGCACGAAATGCGCGTTGCCATGGTTCCAGCAGGATTCCAGCGAATGGGTGAAATAGACGATCCTCACGCCTGCGCCTCCTGGCATGGCTGCGGCGCCAGCACCGCGTGGTAGAGTTCGCGCGTGCCCCGCGCCATGGCCTCGGGGGTGTAGCGCCGCGCCCGCGCCGCGGCCGCAGCGCCGCGCCGGTGCCGCAGCGCCGCGTCGCCCGACAGGCGTTCGATGGCGGCCACGAAGCCGTCACCATCCTCGGGGTGCACGTAGTCGGCCGCGTCGCCCCAGATCTCGCGGAAGCTGGCGATGTCGGAGAGCACCAGCGGGCATCCCGCCTGCGCCGCTTCCAGCACGGCGAGGCCGAAGGGCTCGTAGCGCGCCGGCGAGATGAAGAGGCTGGCCGCCTCGAAGCAGGCCGCCATTTGGCCGCTGTCGAGCGATCCCAGATTGTGCAGGCTGGGCAGGGCGATGGCACCGCCCTGCGGCCCCGCCAGCGGCCCGGCGGTGACCACCGGCAGCGGCAGCCGCGCGGCGATCCCGTCAAGCAGGCCGACATTCTTTCCCTCGTCCCACAGTCGGCCGGCGGCGAAAACGAAACTCTCCGGCAAGGCGGCCGGTGGCTGGGCCGCAGGCAGGCGGGTGCGGCCGTTGTGCACAACCCGCGGAGGGGCGGCGAGACCATAGAGCCGGGCGGTGGTGGCGGCGAAAGCGGCACTGGGCGCCAGCAGACGGTCGGCGGCGCGATAGCCCTCCGCCACCAGCGCGCTGCGCCAGGCGAGATCGGCCGGCAGCGGCCCGCCGCGCACCGCTTCCCACCAGCTCGCCACGCAGGAATGGCAGGCGGCGACCACCGGCATGGTGAAGCCGCCGCCCGCCGCCAGGGCGGGGCTGTTCAGATGCACAAGGTCCGCGCCTTCCGCCCGCGCCAGGGCGGCGAGGCGGTGGCCCGCCTGCAGCACCGTGGCGGCGTCCTCCGCCGTCCATTCCAGGGCGAGGCCGGTTTCGATGAAGCGCAGGCCGGGAATGGCCGCCGCTGCCGCCCGCTGCCGCGCTCCCGGCGCCGGGCCGAGCACGGCGAGCACGACCGAGACACCCTCGTCGATCAGCCCGCGCGCTAGATCGAGCGCATAGGTCCAGACGCCGCCCACGGCATCGGCTGTCATCAGCAGGCGCAGCGAGGAGGGCACGGCAGAGGAGCCTAGCGCGCGCAAGGCACCGCCTCCGGCCTATCCTTCATCGTGCGGCCTCAGCCACGTCGGCCGGATTGCGCAGCGCCTGCGCCTCGCTCAGCCAGCGCGCCAGCCCGGCCAGCCCGGCTCGCCAGGGCGTTGTCGTCCCCAGCCCCAGCTCACGCTGCACCAGCCGCGTGTCGGAAACGTAGTAGCGCTGGTCGCCGGCGCGCCAGTCGGCATAATCCACCGTGACATGGCGCCCGACCAGCTCCTCGATGGCCGCGAGGACCTGCCGCAGGCTCACCGCATTCCCCGGGCCGCCGCCCAGGTTGAAGGCGCGTCCGGCCACGGCGCCGATGCGCTTCCAGGCGGCGAGATAGGCCGCCACGGCATCCTCCACCTGCAGCACGTCGCGCACCTGGAAGCCGTCGCCGAAGATGGTGATGGGCTCGCCCCGCAGGGCGCGGATCAGGAAATGCGCGACCCAACCCTGATCCTCGGTGCCCATCTGCCGCTGGCCGTAGATGCAGCTCATGCGCAGCACCGCCGTCGGGATGCCGAAGCTGCGGGCGAAGTCGAGCACATACTGGTCGGCGCCCCCCTTCGAACAGCCATAGGGCGTATGGAAGTCGAGCGGGCGCGCCTCGCTGATGCCGTGCGCCTGCAAGGCGGCATCGACGGGCCGGTAGCCCTCCGCCGTGCGCTCCAGCGCGACGTCGGAAAGCGCGCCATAGACCTTGTTGGTGCTGGCGAAGATGAGCGGCACCGCCCTGCCCTGCCGCCGCAGCGCATCGAGCAGGTTGAAGGTGCCGCGCAGGTTGATGTCGAAATCCTCGCGCGGGTCGGCGAGGCTGGTGGTGACGGCCACCTGCCCGGCGAGGTGGAAGACCACCTTCGCGTCCCGTGCCGCCTCCTCCACCGCCGCCTCATCGCGGATGTCGGCGATGCGCGCGGTGATGCGCTCGGGGTGGCGCGCCTTCAGCCAGTGCAGGTTGGCCTCGACGCCGGGGCGGGCCAGCGCGTCGAGCACCAGCACGTCATGCCCATCCGTGGCGAGCCGGTCGGCCAGGTTGGAGCCAATGAAGCCCGCCCCGCCGGTGACCAGCGCCACCCGCCGCGAAAGGATGGCTGGCGTGTCGAGCGTGGAGGATGCGTCGTTCACGCCACCAGGCCCCGCGTCTCGAGTTCGCTTCGGGCCTGCTGCACGAGGTCCTCCGCCTGCTGCGAAGCGACCCATTCGGCCAGCTCGCGCAGGTCCTGCTCGAAGTCGCGCGAGACGCTGTATCCCAGTTCGCGCTGGATCTTGCTGATGTCGGGGATGTTGTGGCGGATGTCGCCGCTGCGCGTCTTGCCCATGATCTCCGGCGTCAGCTCCGGCCGCCCCATGGCATGCGCCAGGGCGAGGGCCACCTCCTCCACCGTGCGGTCCTGGCCGCTGGCGACGTTGTAGACCTGCCCCGCCGCGCTCGGATGCTCCAGCGCCAGGACGAAGGCGCGCGCCACATCCTCGACATGCACGAAGTCACGCCGCTGCTGGCCATCCTCGAAGATCATCGGCCGCTGCCCGTTGCGCAGGCGCGAGGCGAAGATGGCGAGCACGCCGGTATAGGGATTGGAGAGCGCCTGCCCCGGGCCGTAAGCGTTCCACAGCCGCAGCGCCACGCCCTCCATGCCGTAGGCCGGTGCGAGCGTCAGCGTCAGTCGCTCCTGGGTGAACTTGGTGATGGCATAGACCGAGGCGAGCACCGGCCGCTTGCTTTCCGGCGTCGGCACGGGGACCAGCGGCCGCCCCTGCGAATCCAGCGGGTCCCAGGGCGCATCGGGCGTCGCGCGCGGGGTGCGGATGACGTCCTCGTGCAGCCGCCCCTCGGCATCGCGGTAGAGCCCCTCGCCGTAGATGCTCATTGAGGAGGCGACGACCACGCGCTTCACCGGCTGGTCGATCAGTTGCTGGAACAGTGCCGCCGTTCCGCAGTCATTGACCGACACGTAGCGCTCGACGGCGTACATGCTCTGACCAACCCCGACCTCCGCGGCCAGATGCACTACGCGGTCCACATTCCGGAGCGCGCGGGAAAGCGCCGCCTCGTCGCGCACGTCGCCGATCATGAACTCCACGTCACGATCGAGCAGCATCGGCTCGGTGCGCTCGCCATGAACCTGCTTGAGCAGACTGTCCAGGACACGGACGTGGTAGCCGCGCTGCAAAAGCGCCCGCGCGACATGGCAGCCAATGAACCCCGCTCCGCCCGTGATCAGGATGGTTTCTTTCACGCAGCCACTCCCGGTATGATGCACCACAGCCCCGCGTTGTGCCGCGAATCTGCCAAGCCGAATTCCGTCTGTCTTCTTCTAAGTAGTAGAACCGAAAGTCGCACGGCGCCGCCTGATCACAGTTTCTTCACACCCCTTCTTGCAGCAACACCACCAACGCGAAATCCGTCACGCCCCTCGCCGCCGAAGCGCAACTTCCTCTTGCGCGCCACCACCCGGCAGACCCTCGGAAGCGGATCGGAACCCGTCGCGAAAGGCCGAGACAACGCCATAACTCGACGCGGATGCGCCGCGTTTCAGGAAGTTTCGTTCACACTGAATTGTGAGGCTGACTACGGCCGTCACGCGATTGTGGGACGTGCAGGAACAAAGAAGCTTGCCAGCACCGCCGCGCCATCGTCACTTACGCCCGGCGGAAGCGCAGCCACCGCTTGATGCCTTTCGCGCCACGCGCGTTTGACGATCCGGCCCTGCTGGATCAGCCTTGGCAGCGCCACGTCGGGAAATTGGAGGCCAGCTGGTGGGATCGGGACCGCTGCGAGTCGGTATTGTTGGTGTCGGGAACTGTGCCTCATCTTTCGTGCAGGGGCTAGCTTACTACCGGGAGGCCTCCGCGAACGAGCTGGTGCCGGGCCTGATGCACGCCGATCTCGGCGGCTATCATGTGCGGGACATCGAGATCGCCTGCGCCTTCGACGTGAATGCCGGCAAGGTGGGCCGGGACGTGGCACAAGCCATCGGCGCGAAGCCGAACAACACCATCACTTTCGCCGAGGTGCCGCCCACCGGCGCCATCGTGCAGCGAGGCCCGACGCTGGACGGGCTCGGCCGCTACCTGCGCGACGAGATCGAGGAATCCGAGGCGCCGGTCGCCGATGCCGCCGCCATCCTGCGCGAAAGCCGGACCGACGTGCTGGTCTCCTACCTCCCCGTCGGCTCCCAGGCCGCCACGGAATGGTATGTCGAGCGTGCGCTGGAGGCTGGCTGCGGCTTCGTCAACTGCGTTCCGGTCTTCATCGCCTCCGACCCGAAGTGGCGCGCGCGTTTCGAGGCGCGCGGCCTGCCGATCATCGGCGACGACATCAAGAGCCAGGTCGGCGCCACCATCGTGCACCGGGTCTTGGCCAACCTCTTCCGCGAGCGCGGCGTGCGGCTGGACCGCACCTACCAGCTCAATTTCGGCGGCAACACCGACTTCCAGAACATGCTGGAGCGCGAGCGGCTGGAGTCCAAGAAGATCTCCAAGACCCGCGCGGTGACCAGCCAGCTCGACGTCCCCCTCCCCGCCGGCGACGTGCATATCGGTCCGAGCGACCACGTGCCCTGGCTGACCGATCGCAAATGGGCGCATATCCGCCTGGAGGGCACCGGCTTCGGCGGCGTGCCGCTCAACCTGGAACTGAAGCTGGAAGTCTGGGACTCCCCGAACTCCGCCGGCATCGTCATCGACGCCGTGCGCTGCGCGAAGCTGGCGATGGATCGTGGCCTGGGCGGCGCCGTCGTCGCGCCCTCCAGCTATTTCATGAAGTCGCCGCCGCAGCAGTTCACCGACGCCGAGGCGCGCGAGCGCACGGAACGCTTCATCGACGGGCTGGAGTGAATTCCGGAGCCGTGGCGGCAACGGTTCATCTGCTGCGCCACGCGGCGCATGACCGCGTGGACCGCATCCTCTGCGGCCGGATGGAGGGCGTGGCGCTGGGATCAGCCGGGCGCGCCCAGGCCTCCCGCCTTGCCGCGCGCACGGCGCCGCTCGGCCTCGCCGCGGTCTACACGAGCCCGATGCAGCGCTGCCGCGAGACGGCGGGGGCCGTTGCCCGGACCGCCGGGCTGACGCCGGCGGTGGAGCCGGCCTTCAATGAGATCGACTTCGGCGAGTGGACGGGGCAGAGCTTCGCCGCGCTGGGCGAGGATCCGCGCTGGCACATCTGGAACACGCAGCGCGACCAGGCGGCCCCGCCGGGTGGCGAGACCATGCGCGCCGCCCAGGCACGCGCGGTGGCTGGCGTTGAGGCGCTGCTGCCACGGCATGCCGGGCAGACCGTGGCGGTGGTCAGCCACAGCGACGTCATCAAGGCCATCCTGGCGCACTACCTGGGCGCACCCTTGCAATCCTATGAGCGTTTCGAGATCGGTCCCGCCTCCCTCAGCACGCTGGTCATCTGGCCGGGGGGCGGAAAGGTCCTGACGATGAACGATCTGGTCCATGACACATCCTGTCAGGGCCGGCCTGGCAGCGGAGACGCCACATGAACAAGCATCTCTCTCCGGAGGCCATCCGTAGCGGCGCCGCGGCGCTCGGCGAGTGGTTCCACAACATCAATCTCAACGGCGTCTGGACCGCCCCCAACCACTTTCTCGGCGACTATCCCGGCAAGGTCTGGCAGCATTTCGCGCATCTCGTGCCGCAGGACCTGACCGGCCTCAGCGTGCTCGACATCGGCTGCAACGGCGGCTTCTTCTCGATGGAGATGAAGCGGCGCGGCGCCCGCCGCGTGCTCGGCGTGGACAGCGACGAGCGCTACCTCGCCCAGGCCCGCTTCGCCGCCGAGACGCTCGGCCTCGACATCGAGTACCGCCAGCTCTCGGTCTATGACGTCGCCGCCCTCGGCGAGCGGTTCGACCTCGTGCTGTTCATGGGCGTGCTCTACCATCTGCGCCACCCGCTGCTGGCGCTGGACCTGATCCACGAGCACGTCGTGGGGGACCGCCTGCTGTTCCAGAGCATGCAGCGCGGCTCCACGGAGGTGACCAAGGTCGCTGCCGACTATCCCTTCGAGGAGGCGGCGCATTTCGACTCGCCGGCCTATCCGAAGCTGCACTTCATCGAGCATCGCTACGCCGGCGACGTGACCAACTGGTGGGTGCCGAACCGCGCCTGCGCCGAGGCCATGCTGCGCAATGCCGGCTTCGAGATCCTCGAGCACGCGGCCCGCGAGGTCTATCTCTGCCGCCGCGTCCAGCCGTCCTATGGGGCCGGCGCCATCTATCCCGCGAAGGGGCCCAGCCGATGATCGAAGCCGCGATGATCTGGAACGAGCCGAACAACAAGTCCCATTGGGACCGCGAGATCGATCCGGACTGGGAGATGTTCGCCGAGATGGCGCGCCTTGCCGGCCAGGCGATCCGGGCGGAGAATTCCCGCCTGCCGCGCGTGCTGGGCGGCATCTCGCCGATCGACCCCGTCTTCATCCAGAAGATGGGCGCCCGCGGCACCCTGGCCGAGATGGACGCCGTGGCGGTGCACGGCTTCCCGCTCGACTGGAACCTCTGGCAGATCCAGGAATGGCCGGCCAAGGTTGCCGAGATCCGCGCGGTGACCGACCTGCCGGTCTGGGTCTCCGAGGTCGGCGTCTCCAGCTTCGGTGCCGAGGAGGTGCAGGCCTGGGGCCTGCGCCGCACCGCCGAGCTGCTGAAGGGCCAGGCACCGCGCGTCCATTGGTACAGCCTCTACGACCTGCCCAGCACCTGGGAGGCCACCACCCGCCACCGCGAGGCCGAGGGCTCGTCCTACTACCGCCACTTCTACATGGGCCTGCTGCGCGAGGACGGCTCGCCCAAGCCGTCAGCGGAAGCCTTCGCCGAGCATGGCGGCTTCATGGGCCTCTGCCAGTGGTTCCACTACCAGGACCACCGGCTGGACGACGCGGTGGCCTGGATGAAGCGCCTCGGGGTCCGCTACATGCGCACCGGCCTCTCCTGGGCCGACAGCTTCCGCCCGGATGCGCTTGCCTGGTTCGACCGCCAGATGGAGGCGCTGCGCGACTTCGATGTCACCGTCACCTTCTGCTTCACGCCGGAGCATCGCGGCATCGCCCCGCACCACACCAGCCCGCCGCAGGTGATGGAGGAATTCGCCGAGTTCTGCGCCAGCATGACCCGGCGCTACGCCAGCTAAGTCCGCTCCCCGGGCCGGCCCCTCTGGCGCCGCCCGGTTCTCAGAATTCGACCTCCAGTTCTTCGATCGCCTCCGGCTCCCGCTCCGCCTCCGCCATCCATTCGGCCATGTCCGGCCAGGCGAGGATATGGTCCCGGTAGCCGGCGGCGGGCGGGGCCAGCTTCACGTCATAGGTGAGGAAGCGGCTGGCCACCGGGGCGTACATGGCGTCCGCGATGCTCGGGCGGGCGCCAAACAGCCATGGCCCACCCCATCGCTCCAAGCACCCCTCCCAGATCTGCTGGATGAGGGCGATGTCAGCCCGCGGCCCCGACCACAGGTTGAATCCTGCCCTCCTTGCCCTCACGTTAAGGGGGAGTGATGATCGCAGGGCCGCAAAGCCCGAATGCATCTCGCCCGAGATGGAGCGGCAATGCGCCCGTGCCGCGGGTTCTTCCGGCAGCATCCGTGCCTTCGGGTGGGTCTCGTTGAGGTGCTCGGCAATCGCCAGGGTGTCCCACACCGTGATGTCGCCCATCAGCAGGGTCGGCAGGCGGATGGTTGGGCTGCGCTGCAGCAGTTCGGCTTTCACCGCCGGCTCCTCGTGCGAGGCGGTGATGACGGTGAAGGGCAGGCCCGAGAGGCGGCACAGCAGGAACCCCCGCAGAGACCAGGAGGAGTAGTTGCGGCTGCTGATCAGAAGTCTGGCTCCGCTCATGGTGACACTCCCTGACACCTCGGTTTTGCAACCATAGGCGCGCCACACACTTGACGGAATGGTCATAGAAGATCGAAGACAATGGCCATGCACGGTAAAAGAACCGGGATTTCCGACCGTTTGCTGAGGCCGCAAAAGTGCTGGCCATGTTTTCGGCAAGGCATTGAGCGCGGGAGAGGCTCCGGCGGATGATGTACCAGATGTATCAGGCCCAGCAGGACCTGATGGCTCCTATCCGGCTTTTTGCGAAGGGCACAGGCGCCATCCTGCGCCACTTCGACAACGGGAGGCCGGAGACCTATCCTGTGCGGCAGTTCACCGCGATGCTGGAACTGCTCGGCAGCACCGGCCTCACCCATGTCCGCCCGGCCTTTGGCTGCGCCACCGTCCAGGTCAACAACCAGGAGGTCGCCGTCGAGGAAAAGGCGATCTTCTCCACTCCCTTTGGCACCCTCCTCCACTTCCGCAAGGATATCGACACGCCGCAGCCGAAGGTGCTGGTGGTGGCCCCCATGTCCGGCCATTTCGCCACCCTGCTGCGCAACACCGTGCAGGTGCTGCTGCCGGAGCACGACGTCTATATCACCGACTGGACCAATGCCCGTGAGGTGCCCGTCCGCGCCGGCCGCTTCGGCATGGACGAGTTCATCGACCACGTGATCCGCTTCCAGGAGGAGATCGGCCCTGGCGGCCACATCCTGGCGGTCTGCCAGCCCGCGGTGCCGGTGCTCGCCGCCGTGGCGGCCATGTCCGAGGCGCAGAACCCCGCCACCCCGCGCAGCATGGTGCTGATGGCCGGGCCGATCGACACCCGCGTCAGCCCCACCAAGGTCAATGCCCTGGCGCAGTCCCACGACATCGAGTGGTTCGAGAAGAACCTGGTGGACACCGTGCCTTGGCGCTTCAAGGGCGGCGGCCGGAAGGTCTATCCGGGCGCGCTGCAGCTCAGCGCCTTCATGTCCATGAACATGAAGCGGCATGTGGGCGCGCATCTGGAGCAGTACCGCAACCTCGTGGGCGGCGATTCCGAGCTGGCCGACGCGCATCGCCGCTTCTACGACGAGTATCTGGCGGTGATGGACCTGCCCGCCGAATTCTACCTGGAAACCGTGAAGTCGGTCTTCCAGGACCATGACATGCCGCTCGGCCGCTTCACCCATCACGGCCGGCCGGTGCGCCCCGAACTGATCCGCCGCACCCGGCTGCTGACCGTCGAGGGCGAGCGGGACGACATCTGCGGCGTCGGCCAGACCGCCGCGGCGCTCGACCTCTGCAGTGGCCTGCCCGCCTCGATGCGGCGGAACCATCTGCAGACGGGCGCCGGCCATTACGGCGTGTTCAGCGGCCGCCGCTGGGCTACCGAGGTCTATCCCCTGGTGCGCGAGACCATCCAGGAAGCGAACTGACGGCACCGGCGGGGTGCGTACCACCCCGCCAGCCTAGCGAAAGCCTGAACCACCCCCGCTTTCGCATCCGGCGCATCCCGGTATCCTGCCCGCCGTCCCGACAGGCAGGAAACCAACCGATGCCCGAAATCACGATCCAGGCTCCCGATGGCAGCGGCAGCTTCGGCGCCTATCTCGCCATGCCCAAGCAAGTTCCCGCCGGCGCGGTGGTGATGATCCAGGAGATCTTCGGCGTGAACCATGCCATGCGCGCCCTCTCCGACTGGGTGGCCGACATGGGCTTCATCGCCGTCTGCCCGGATCTGTTCTGGCGGCAGGAGCCTGGCGTGCAGATCACCGACGCCACCAAGGAGGAATGGGACCGCGCCTTCGCCCTGATGAACGGCTTCGACCAGGCCAAGGGCATCGAGGACCTGAAGGCCACCCTGGCCGCTGCCCGGGTGCTGCCGGGCTCCAACGGCAAGGCCGCCACCATGGGCTTCTGCCTCGGCGGCCGCCTCGCCTTCATGATGGCCGCCCAGTCCGATGCCGACTGCAACATCTCCTATTACGGCGTCGGCATCGACCAGCTCCTGGGCGACAAGGACAAGATCCGGAAGCCGCTGCTGATGCATGTGGCGGAGAAGGACCGTTTCGTGCCCGAGGCGGCGCGCAAGACAATGCAGGCGGAGCTGGCCGGCAACAGCAACGTCGCGCTGCATGTCTATCCCGGCGTGGACCATGCCTTTGCCCGCATGGGCGGCCATTCCTGGGACGGCCGCGCCGCGACCATCGCCAATGGGCGCACCGCCGAATTGCTGGCGCACTGCCTAGGCTGAGGAGAAAGGCTGGGGGAAGGAATTCCCCCAGACCCCCATCTTCTTTTTGTCAGTCAGAAAAAAGATGGGGGGCTCGGGGGGAATTCTTTCCCCCCGACCTTTCTCTATTCCCCGAGCGTCGCCTCGATCCAGTCCGACCGTCGCAGCCGGTAGAGCAGATGCCGCCGCATCGGATGGCCCTCCGGCAACCGGGGATGCTCGAAGGCGCCGGCGCGGCGCATCCCCAGCCGCTCCATCAGCCCCCAGGAGCGGACGTTGCCCGGCAGCGTGAAGGCCACGATCTCCGGCAGGTCCAGCGGTCCGAAGCCATGCGCCAGCGCGATGCGCGCCGCCTCCTCCGCATAGCCCTGGCGCTGGAAGTCGGGAGCCAGCCGCCAGCCGATCTCGACCGGGGGGTCGGCCGGCGCCTCCCAGGGGATGGTTTCCCAGGGCAGCCGCGCCAGGCCGCAAAGGCCGATCGCCCCCGGCGCCTCGTGCCGCTCCAGCGCCCAGAAGCCATAACCATGCGCGGCGAAATGCGCGCCGATCCGGTCCATGAAGGCATCGGACTCAGCGCGGGTCAGCGGGGCGGGAAAGTGCCGCATGACCGCCGGATCGGCGTTCATCGCGGCCAGGGCCTCGCGGTCCGCCTCGCGCCAGGGGCGCAGGCGAAGGCGCGGGCCGTTGAGCGTGACGGATTCGGGCATGATGCGTCCCAGCCTAGCCCCTCCGGCGCCGGATGCCATACCCCCCCTGTCCCCGCCCGCCGAACGGGCTATGGTGCGCCGCGGAGGAACTGCTTCATGATTGCGCAATCCGTCGATGCCCTGGCCGCGATGGTGCCCGATGGCGCCCTGGTGGCCCTGCCGCCGGACAATTCCCTGCCATCCGTCGCTCTCGCCAAGGCGCTGATCCGCCGCGGCGCCCGGAAGCTGCGCCTGCTCGGCGTGCCGGTCTCCGGCTTCGCGACCGACCTGCTGATCGGCGCCGGCTGCGTCGCGGAAGTGCAGACCAGCGCGGTCAGTCTCGGTGAGGCCGGCTTCGCCCCCCGCTTCACCGCGGCGCTGAAGGAAGGCCGCATCACCGTGCGGGATGCCACCTGCCCGGCCATCCACACCATGCTGCAGGCCGCGGAGAAGGGCGTCCCCTTCATGCCCCTGCGCGGCATCATCGGCAGCGACATCCTGGCCAACCGGCCGGACTGGCGCGTCATCGACAATCCCTTCGCGGCGCCGGGCACCGACCCGATCGTGCTGCTGCCCGCCCTCTCGCCCGATTTCGCCCTGTTCCACGCCGCCATGGCCGACCGCCACGGCAATGTCTGGCTGGGCCGTCGCCGCGAATGCGCCACCATCGCCCATGCCGCGAAGCGCGCGCTGGTGACGGTGGAGCGCCTCCACGAAGGCAACCTGCTGGAGGACGAGCGCCTCGCCCCCGGCGCCATCAGCGCCACCTACATCGATGCGGTGGCCATCGCCGAGCGCGGCGCCCATCCGGTGGCGCTGCTCGACGAATACGGGTTCGATGCCGATTACGTTGCCGCCTATGCCCGCGCGGCCCGCACACAGGAAGGCTTCGACGCCTGGGCAGACGAGCACGTCTTCGGCAAGCGCCGGGAGGCCGGGGCATGATCCAGCCCGAGGAGCGCCTGGCCGCCGCCCTGGCGCGGCTGATCCTGGACCCCGCTGCCCCGCCCGCGCGCCACATCGCCGTCGGCGCCGCCTCGCCCATTCCGGCGGCGGCCTGCTGGCTGGTGAAGAAGCAGGGGCATGACGTCCGCCTCTCCCTGCTGCACAAGCGCAGCGGCAATCCCTTCACCGAGGGCACGCGCGAACTCTTCGACCTCACCGGCCAGGGGCGGATCGACCTGTTCTTCCTCGGCGGCGGGCAGATCGACGGGCAGGCCAATATCAACCTGATCGGCACGGGCGAATGGCCTGGGCAGGGCGTGCGCTTCCCCGGCAGCTTCGGCAGCGCCTACATGTACTTCATGACCCCCCGCACCATCCTGTTCCGCGAGGAGCACTCGCCCCGCGTGCTGGTGCCGCAGGTGGACAACATCTCCGCCCCCGGCGTCTCGCCGCCCGGCGTGTTCCGCCGCGGCACCGCCCAGGCGCTGGTGACGGGCAAGGCGATCTTCCGCTTCGATCCCGCCCGCGCCCGCTTCACCCTGGAGAGCGCCAGCCCCGGCGAGGATGCCGCCAGCATCCGCGCCGCCACCGGCTTCGACTACGACGAGCCGGCCAGCCTCGCCGCCACGCCCGACCCGACGGAGGCCGAGCTGGCCCTGCTGCGCGGCGCGGTCTGCGAGGAGATGCTGGAAACCTACCCCGACTTCTGTACCCGCGTGTTTGGAAGGAAAGCCGCCGCATGACCGACGCCCTCCCGATGAATGAAGGCAGCGGCCTGGCCCGTTCTGCCGGTGCGCTCGCCGGCATGAAGGTGATCGACCTGACGCGCGTGCTCGGCGGCCCCTACTGCACCATGATCCTCTCCGACCATGGCGCCGAGGTCATCAAGATCGAGCCGCCGCAGGGCGACGAGGTGCGCGAATGGGGTCCGCCCTTCGGCCCTGAGGAAACCGGCAAGGCCGCCAGCTACTTCATCGGCGTGAACCGCAACAAGCGCTCCCTCGCGCTCGATCTCGGCAAGCCCCAGGGCCGCGAGGTGCTGCTGCGCCTGCTCGAAGACGCCGATGTGCTCGTCGAGAACTTCAAGCCCGGCGCGATGGAGAAATGGGGCCTCGGCTATGAGGAGGTGCTGAGCAAGCGCTTCCCGAAGCTGGTGCATTGCCGCGTCTCCGGCTTTGGCGCGACCGGCCCGCGCGGCGGCCTGCCGGGCTACGACGCCATCGTGCAGGCGATGGTCGGGCTGATGTCCATCAACGGCACGCCCGACAGCGGCCCGGTGCGCATGGCCACCCCGCTGGTCGATCTCGCCACCGGCCTCTACTCCGCCATCGGCATCCTGATGGCGCTGCAGGAGCGCGCCCGTTCCGGCCTGGGCCAGTATGTGGACATGACGCTGCATGATTGCGGCATGGCCCTGCTGCACCCGCATGCCGCCAACTTCCTGCTGAACGGCAAGCGCCCGAAGCCGACCGGCAACCCCCACCCGAACATCTCGCCCTATTCGGCCTTCCGCACCAAGACCTGCCAGATCTTCGTCGCCTGCGGCAACGACCCGGCCTTCCGCAAGCTCAGCGCCTTCCTCGGCCTGGAAAGCCTGCCGGACGACCCGCGCTTCCGCACCAATGGCGACCGCGTCACCAACCGCGACGCACTGACCGCCATCCTGGAGGAGCGCCTCTCCACCGAGGACGGCCACAGCCTCTGCGACCGCCTGCTGGCCGCCGGCCTGCCCGCCGGCCCGGTGCTGAACGTGGACGAGGCCCTGGCCGAGCCGCACACCGCCCACCGCGAGATGGTGACGCAGCTCGGCGAGTTCCGCGCGCTGGGCACGCCGATCAAGCTCTCCCGCACGCCTGGCGGCACGCGCGCCGCGCCGCCGGCCTTCAACCAGCATGGCGAGGCGGTGCTGCAGCAGCACGGCTTCACGGCCGAGGAGATCGCGGCGCTGAAGGCCGAGGGCATCCTGGTCGACAAGCGGCGCTGAGCCACCGCCCTCCGGGATGCCGCGGCAATCCCGGAGGGAACGCCGCCACCGTGCAGGCCAATATCGGCCCATGCACGCGGCGGTGCAGCCTCTTCAGAAAATTGCCGCTGCCGGAGAGGCGGCGACCTGCCCCTGCTCAGGCAGAGCGCACCTGGGCGAGGAAGGTCTCCACCTGGCCGCGCAGCGCGTTGCTGGTTTCCGTCAGGTCCTCCGAGGCCGAGCGCACCTGCTCGGCGGCGCGGCCGCTGGTCTCGGAGGCGCTGCGCACCACGCCCGTCTCGCGCGAAACGGCGGCGGCGGCGGCGGCCGTCCCGGCGATGTTGCGGGCGATCTCCTGCGTCGCCGCGCCCTGCTCCTCCACTGCCGCGGCAATGGCCGCCGCCGTCTGGTCGATCTCCGCCACCACGGCGGCGATGCTGCGGATGGCCTCCACGGCGAGGCTGGTCGCGCCCTGGATGGCGCTCACCTGCTGGCCAATCTCGTCGGTCGCCTTCGCGGTCTGGCTGGCCAGCGACTTCACCTCGGAGGCCACCACGGCGAAGCCCTTGCCGGCCTCGCCGGCCCGCGCCGCCTCGATGGTGGCATTCAGCGCCAGCAGGTTGGTCTGCCCGGCGATGTCGGAGATCAGCTTCACCACGTCGCCGATCTTGTTGGCGGTCTCCGCCAGTTCGCGCACGGTGCGGTCGGTGCGCTCGGTCTCCGCCACCGCGCGGCGGGAAACCTCGGCCGAGCGGCTGACCTGCCGGGTGATCTCGCCGATCGAGGCAGTCAGCTCCTCGGTGGCGGCGGCGGCGGTCTGGGCATTGCTGGAGGCACCTGTGGAGGCCTCGGCGAGGCTGTGGGTCAGGCGCGAGCCCTCCTCGGCCGCCTTGGTCATCTCGCCCGAGGTGCCGTTCAGGCGGGTGGCCGCGCCGCGCAGCTTCTCCAGCGCCTGCCGCGTCTCGTCGCCGAAGCGCTGGACCAGCGCGCCCACCTGCTGGGCGCGCTCGTTCTGCGCCCGGTCGGCGGCAGCCTGGACGGCGACCAGGCGTTCCCCTTCCTGCACCTTGGCGCGGAACACCTCCAGCGCGCGCGCCATGGTGCCGATCTCGTCCCGGCGCTCGCGGTCGGTGACGGCGGCCTGCAGGTTGCCGGCGGTCATCGCCTCCATGCTCTGGGTCAGGCGCTGAACCGGCCCGCTGACGCCGCGCACCAGGCTCAGGCCGACGGCCGCGAGTCCAGCCGCGCCGACAGCGAGCCAGCCGAGGATGGTCCACAGCGAAAGCTGGTAAGCCGAGTGCGAGGCCGCCGTCGCCTTCCGGGCGCCTTCGACATTGTACTCCGTGAGGCTGGCGGCGGCCTCCTCGAAGGCGCCGTAGAGCGGGCGTGCCTGCCGGGCGCCGGCCAGCGCCTCTTCCCGCGCACCCTTGGCGACCAGCGCAACGGCCTGCAGCATGCCCTCCTCATAGAGCTTCCAGCGCCGCACCATCTCGTCATAGACCGCGCGCTCCTGCGGCCCCGTGATCAGGGACTCGTAAGCCGAGAAACCCTGCACGACGGCCGCCCCGCGGGCGCGGATGTCCCGCTCCGTCGCCGCAGCCTCCGCGGGAGTCTCGGTCATCAGGAGGCTCAGCAGGCCCAGGCGGAAATCCTTCGCCGCGCTGCTGAAGCCGGCCACCGCCTTGACGCTCGGCAGCCAGTTGCGGGTGATCTCCTCGGTGACCTGCTGGCCGCTGGAGAGCCGGTGGAGAGCAAAGCCGCCCAGGCCAGCCAGACAGACCAGCAAGGCAAGCAGGGAGGCGATGATGCGCGTCTTCAGGCTCACGATGAACTCCCGGTCAGGGATCGGTTGAGATAACGCGCATTATCGCGAGGACTGGTTAAGAAGCCTTTCCACGCCGCGCCCGAACGACGCCGCTTGATCTGCCGCAAGGCAGGCCGCGCGCCGCCATGCGAGGCTGCGGGCATGATCGCCAACTGCCTGCACGACCTCGCCGCCCTCGGGCCGGGCGGGCTCGTCACTCTGATGGGCGCGCTGTTCCTGGCCGGGCTGGGCGGCGGGCTGACCCATTGCGCCGGCATGTGCGCGCCCTTCGTCCTGGCGCAGGCGGCGGCGGGCGCCGAGCGGAGCGCCGGCGGCACCCTGCTGGCGCGACTCGCGGGCGCCGCGCTGCTGCCCTACCATCTCGGCCGGATCTTGGGCTACGCGGCACTCGGTGGCCTGGCCGGCGGGATCGCCGGGCTGGCGGGCGGGCAGTCCGGGGCGCTGCGCCTTGTGCTGGCGGGCCTGCTGCTGACGGCGGCTTTGCTCATGCTGGCCCAGGCATCGCGCCGGCTCGGCGCACTGCTGCCGCGCCTGCCCACCCCCCGCCTGCCCGCGCTGCCGGCCCGCTGGCTGGGCACGCTGCTGGCGGCGCCGGGCGGCTGGCGCGGCGTGGCGCTCGGCCTGCTGCTCTCCGCCCTGCCCTGTGGCCTGCTCTACGGTGCCCTGGCCGCCGCCGCCGGGGCGGGCAGCGCCCTCGGTGGCGCATTGGGCATGGCCGCCTTCTGCGCCGGCACCGTGCCGGCCCTGCTCGGCGTTGCCCTGGTCGGGCGCCTCTTCGGGCGGCGCGCCGGTCCCCGGCTGCGGCTGGCCAGCGCCGCCCTCTTCGCGCTCAACGCCACCATGCTGGCCGCGCTGGCCTGGCGCATCCTGGCGCAGGCACCCGCCGCTTAGGTTTCCTTCACCCCTGCCCGCGAAGCTGCCGCGCTCCAGGACGGAACACGGAGCAGGACCTTGGTGGCTTTGCTGGTTTCGGGCGACGTGCCGAACACCATCTTCGAGAACGCCCGCCCAGGCGATTGGGCCGGCATCCTCTCGGTGGTGGGGCCGGAGGTGCTGGACGTCGCCGTCATCGGCCCGGACGCGAAGCTGTTCGAGGCGACTCTCGACGGCCTGACGGGTACCATCACCATCCTGCCGGCCATGGTGTTCGACCGCGAATCCTATTCGCTGCCGCTGGGCACCGATCCCGTGCTTCAGTTCGGCCTTTCCGTGCGGCTCGCCACCGGCTGGCAGGATCTCAGCCAGACCTGGTCCGTCACCTTGCAGGACATCGACGACGCGCCGCCGCGCCGCGTCTTCTTCGCCACCGGCGGAACCGTGCTGGAGAACGATGTCGGCGCCGAGATCGGGCGCATCCAGGGCAGCGACCCGGACACGGCCACCAGCAAGCTGACCTACCGCGTGGTCTGGCCGGACGAGGCCTATTTCGAGCTGAAGGACGGCACGCTCCTGAAGCTGCGGGACGGCGTGGACCTGCTGCGCGAGGGCGGCACCACGCGGCAGGTGATGATCGAGGTCTCCGACGGCAAGCGCGAGGCGACCTTCCTGCTCGATGTCGCGGTGCTCAACGCGACCGACATCGACACCCAGCCCGCGCCTCCGGCCCTGCCGCCGCCCCCTCCACCACCACCTCCTCCCCCTCCTCCTCCGCCTCCCCCGCCACCGCCTCCTCCTCCGCCTCCGCCTCCTCCTCCGCCTCCGCCTCCTCCTCCGCCTCCGCCGGTCGAGGGGCATACCGAGCCGCCGCCTCCCGTGCCGCCCGTGGAGCGGCTGGAGGTTCTGGCGCGGGCGGAGACAACGCTGATGGGCGAGTTGAAGCTCCAGTGGCAGGCGGAGCACAGTGTCACCGCGGCGGACGGGAGCATCCATCTGGAGCTGTCGGCCGGGCAGATCGTCTGGCTGCCGCCGCAGGAGGCGCTCCAGGCCGCCAGCGGCGCGCTCGCGGCCGGCGCGGCAGGCCTTCTGCCGCTACAGGAGATGCTGGCGGGTGCGCTGCTGCAGACCTCGGCCTCCGGGCTCTGGATCAGCCAGTCCGGCGAGGGACCATCACTGGCGGAGCTGGTGCGTGGCTTCCTTCATGCGCATGCGGGCGCGCTGGGCGCATTGACGGACCAGCAGGTGCTCACCGCCCTCACCCATATGGGCCTGGGCCAGACAGTGGAGACGGACAACTTCGTGTTCCACCTCATCGGCGACCTCGCCGGGCCTGCGGCGGGTGGTGGCGGCATGACCAATCCCGCCCTGCCGGCGGGGACCGACGCGCTCCTCGTCACGGAACTGCACGAGATGCTGCTGGGCCGCCCTCCTTCATCGGGCGATCTCATGCTCTGGGTGCAGCAGCTCGGCAGTGGCGCCGTGGGGCCGGAGCAGTTGGTGCATCTCCTCGCCGCCTCGCCGGAGGCGCAGGCGCTGCAGGCCCTGCAGAGCGATGCCGCCTATGTCAGCGGCCTCTACCGCACGGCGATGCACCAGGATCTGGATGCCGGCACCCTGGGGCACTGGATGACGCTGCTCAGCACCCATGTGCTGGACCGCGGCGAGCTGGCGTTGCGCATCGCGCAGGAGGCGGTGGCAGCCCATGCCGGGCCCGGCGACCTTCTCGGCCTGCATTGAGAGCTTCGCCTGACTTGCAACTCATTCTCATCTGCCGCAAGCTCACGGGGTTCCCATTGCCGAGGGGTTTCGCCATGGCGACGCATGGGCTTCCCACCTGGCCCTGGCAGGCTGCCCCGGTCGCATCGCTGCCGCCGGCTGAAGCTTTGCTGGTCGAGGGGATCAGGACCTGGGGCGAGGCTGCCCGGCACGGCCATCCGGCGTTGCCGGCGGCCCGCCTACCCCTGGTCACGGAGGAGGTGGGGGCGGCGGCGCCGGCGCTGGATGCGGTGCTGCGGGCGGGCGCCCAGCGCTTCACGCTGGCCGGTCCGCTGGCGCCCTGCCTTGAGGGTGACGAGCCGGCTTTGCTGCTGGGCTTCTCGCTGGCGCAGCGCGGCCCGCGCCGTGAGGCATTGGCGGCTTTCCTGCGGCTGCTGCCACCTGCACCCGCATACAGCGCCACGGGTGCCGCGCTGAGCCTCGCCTGCATCTTCCGCCGCGCCGGCCTTCTGCTGACGAACCCGCTGCGCTGACCCGTCCCTGACTGACGGAAGCTCCAGGAAACGCAGTTTCCTGGCCGGAGAGCACGAGAGGGCGGTGCCCTCTCGTATCACCATGCCAATTGAGCGCGAGGGGGCGGCGCCCTCTCGCCGCCTGTCTCAGACCGCCTGGGTCCAGGTGATGCGCCCCGGCGTGCCGCAGGCATCGCAGACCGGTGCCCAGCGCGGATGCACCTTGCCACAGTGCCCGCAGCGCCAGCGCGGCTCCGGCGCGGCGGTGGTGGCGGCGCGCAGCCACTTGGCCTCGGCGGTGCGGGCGACAGGACTGTCGCCATGCTCCACCTGCTCCAGTTCGACGAGCAGCAGATAGGCCCGCGCATCGGCGGCGCCGGATTCGACCAGCGCCTCCAGCTCGGTACGCGCACGCCCGGTCAGCCCGGCGGCCAGCGCCACGCGCGCCAGTAGCAGGCGGCTCTCGGGATGGTTGCGATTGCCGTGCACCAGGGCCTCGGCCAGCTTGACGCGCGCCAGCGGCTCCGCCTCGCCTTCAAGATAGGCTTCCGCGATCTCCGGATGCGGCGCGGTGGCCCAGCCGGCTTCCAGCACGCTGCGGGCGCGGCGCGGGCTGCCGGTGGCCCCCATCCGCGCGGCATGCGCCAGCACGGCGGGGGTAAAGCCGGGATCAGCCTGGAAGGCCCCCTTCTCCAGCTCGGCGGCGCGGGCAGGGTCAGGCTCCTGGGTGGCCGCGGCCATGGCCAGCGGCGCGCGCGGGGTCTCCGGCGCGGCCAGGGCCAGCGCCTCGCGCCAGTCCTGCGTGCGCAGGGCCAGCACGGCGCGCTCCTCGCGCAGCCAGGCGGCGTTGGGGTAGGCCGCCTCGGCCTCGCGCGCCAAGGCCTGCGCCGCTGGCCAGTCCTTGCGCTGGATCGCCTGCCGCAGCAGGCCGCGCAGCCCGAGGAAGCGGGCATCCTCGCGCTTGGCCAGCGCCTGGAAGGCTTCCGTCGCGCCTTCCTCCCGCCCGGCCATGCGCTCGGCCTCGGCGGTCAGCAGCAGCAGCTGCGGCGTGTCGCCCATCAGCGCGCGGGCCTTGCGCACCTCGCCGCGCGCCGCGTCGGCCGAGCCGGCGGCGAGAGCAACAAGGGCGCGGGTCAGCGCTGCATCGCCCTTCTCCCGGTTGCGCGCCGCGCGGCGGGCCCGCATGCGCGAGGGCCAGTTCACCAGCGCGCGGAGGCCGACGATGATCCCGTGCAGCACCAGGAAGAGCACGGCGAGCAGCAGCAGCAGGATCGGCAGCGACAGGCCGATGAAGGTGTCGCCGACGCGCACCTCGACCACCCCGCCCATCCGCATCAGCACCCAGGCGAGGCCGACGCCGACGACGCAGACGAGCAGCAGCCAGATGGCGCGGCGCATCAGCCCTGCCCTCCGGCGCGGAGCTGCTGCAGGGCGTCACGCGCGGCGAGCAGGCCCTTGGCGCGGTCGAGCCAGTCCTGCATCGCCGCCTTGGAGGAGTCCGGCAGGCTCTCGACACGCTGCACCGCGCCGCGCAGGTCGCCAGCATCGAGGGCGCGGCGCGCCTCCTCCAGCTGGCCGCCCACCGGGTCGCCCCAGACGACGTTGTCGCCGCGCCGGACGGTGACGAGATTGCCCAGCCGGTTCGCGGCGGATTCCCAGACGCCCTGCCCCTCGTTGGAAGGCTGCGACTTGGCGCGCGCCTCGCGGGCGGCGTCCTCGAAGGCAAGGCGCAGGCTGGCCTCGGTCGGCGGGGCGGTGTCGGCGTAGCGGCGCAGCGCCGCCGGGGCCTCGCCGGGGAGAGTGGAGAGCCCCTGACCCAGCGGGCGCCCGGCCTCCAGGGCGCTTTCTGTCGCGGTGGTGGCGATCAGCCGGTTCAGCCGCCGCTCGGCGTCGTTGAGGCGGCTCTCGCGCTTCTCCAGGTTGGCGAAGCGCTCGTCGAGTGTGCGGTCGCGCTCCTGCATGCGCTGGCGCGCCGATTCCTCGGCGGAGGCGATGCGCTGCTGCATGGCGGTCTCGACCGCCGAGAAACGCGGATTGAGCGCCTGCTCGGCTGCCGCGATGCGCTGCTCGATCCGCTGCTCCAACTGCGTTCGGGCGCTGTCGATGCTCTGCGAGAAGTTGCGCTCCGCCTGCTCGATGCGGCCGGTCATGCGGTTCTGGAAGGCCTCGCGCTCGCTGGCCTGGCCCTCGATCTGCTTCTGCAGGGCGGCGAGTTGCTGCTCCGCTTGCTGGGCCCGCTGCTCCAGGCCGCCGACGCGCTGCTGCTGCGCCGCGTCCAGCGCGTCCAGGCGCTGCTGCGCCTGCGCCAGGGGGCCAGACTGCAGGGCCTGCAGCTGCTGCTGCACCGCGCCGATGGTCTGGCCGAGCTGCGTCACCGGGCCGGCCTGCAACGCCTGCACGCTCTGCTCCAGCGTGGCGACGCGGGCCGGATCGACCGCAGGCTGGTCGCCATGGCGGCTGGAGAGGGCAACGCCGAGCGCCGCCAGCGCCAGCACGCCGCTGACCGCCGCGACCGGCAGGGCCAGATGGTCACGCCGGCCCGATGCCGCGGGCCCCTGGGGACGGCCACCGCCGCCCCCGCCGCCCGGCGGGGTGGTGCCGCCCGGCGGACGGGTGCCGCCACCGACCGGCAGCGGCGGGGGCTGTGCGGGCCGGGGCGCGGCGGCGGCCGGCGTGGCGGCGGGCTTCGCGGCGCCGGCGCCGTTCTCCGGTGCGGGGCGGGCACCGTTGGGTGTCGGGCTGGCCGGGCTAGCCGGCCCGGCGGCGGCGGCGGCCGGCCTGGCGGCCACCGAGGGCGGAGGCGGCATCGCCAGCCCCGGGTCCTTCGCCGGCGCTTCCGGCGCCGCGGGCTTGCCGGGCTGCGCGGCGGGGCCGGCAGGCGGGTTCGCCTTGCCTGAAGCGCTCAAGGCGCGCGGCGGCACGCTCGGGTTCTCACCGCCCGGCTTGCGGGGCGCGGTCTCGCGGCTGCCCGGCACCGGCTCCGACTTCGGGGTCTCTTTCGGCGTGTCGGTCATTCTCTACTCCTGCCCCTCGTTCTCCGGTTCTGGGTGCCCGCTCTCCGGCGCCCGCCCCGGCGCCGGGCCGAGCAGGGCCAGCAGCGCCGAGGGATCTGGCATCGCCGTAGCATGGATCGCTTGCCAAGGCATGTCCGCCAGGGCGCGCGCGATGCGTGGAGACAGCGCGAACGCCGCCATTCCCCGCACGGTTTCGGCAAGGCCGCTCCGCCGCAGCAGAGCCTGGGTGATCTCGGCCGAGCGGGGCGAGAGGAACAGCGCCGCCCGCGCCGTGCCCTGCCGCAGCGCCGCCTGCGCCGAATCGGGCAGGTCGGCGGCGGGGCGGGCGGCATAGACCACCCGGCGGCGCACGATGAAGCCATGCCCGCGCAGCGCTGCCGTGAGGGCGGCGCCATAGCCTCGCCCGACCGCCAGCAGCAGCGGCCCACGCGCGGGATCGAGGCGGGCCGCCGCAAGACGGGCCAGGGTCGCGGCCTCGCCCTCGGCGGGCGTGATGTCGGTGAAGCCCGCCGCACGGGCCTCGGCGGCGGTGCCGCTGCCCACCGCCAGCACCGGGAGGGCAGGGTCCAGCCGCCCGGCCAGGGCGCGGGCGGAGGCGCGGCTGGGCAGCAGCAGCGCCTGGGCCGGGCGGGCGAGGTCGGGCGCCGGCGGCAGGGGCTGCAGCACCAGCGCGGGTGCCAGCAGCGGCCGCCAGCCCAGCGCCGCCACGGCGGCGGCCGTCTCGGCGCAGCCCGGCTCGGGCCGGGTGATCAGGACGGCGGGTGGCTCCCGCACCGGGCTAGGCGATGAAGATGTCGGCCGGGCTGTCGGCGCGCAGGCCGTCGCCCAGTTCATGGCCGAGGCGTTCGGCGTCGGCCACGGCACCGTGGATGCTGCGCTTCAGCAGGAAGCTGCCGTCCGGCCGGGCCACCAGCCCGGTCAGGTGCAACTCGCCATTCGGCAGCAGCCGCGCATGGCCGCCGATCGGCGTGCGGCAGGAGCCGTCCAGCGCCCCCAGCAAGGCGCGCTCGGCACGGGAGACGGCGCGGGCGGCGCGGTCCTCGATGCCGGAGAGCAGCTCGTGCAGTTCCCCGTCGGTGGCGCGCACGGTGATGCCGACGATCCCCTGCCCGGCCGCCGGCACCATCGCCTCCGGGTCCAGCACCACCGAGGCGCGCTCCTCCAGCCCGAGCCGCTTCAGCCCGGCCAGCGCCAGCAGCGTGCCGTCGAATTCGCCGGCCTCCAGCTTGCCCAGGCGCGAGCCGACATTGCCGCGGATCACGTCCACCTGCAGGTCCGGCCGGGCGTGCAGCAACTGCGCCTGGCGCCGCAGGCTGGCGGTGCCGATCCGCGCGCCAGCGGGAATGGCGGCGAAGGGGTCGCCCGGCTGGGCGGCGCCGCAGCGCGGCCCGAGCACCATGGCGTCCCGCGCATCCTCCCGCGTCATCGTGCAGGCGAGCAGGATGCCCGGGGGCAGCTCGGTCTCCAGGTCCTTCAGGCTGTGCACGGCGAAGTCGATGCGCCCGTCCAGCAGCGCCTCATGGATCTCCTTGGCAAAGAGCCCCTTGCCACCGATATCCGCCAGCCTCCGGTCCTGGATGCGGTCGCCCGAGGTGGCGATGACGTGTTCCTCGAAGGCGCTGGCGTTCCGCAGCACCGGGCAGAAATGCAGGATGCGGTCGAGGAAGGTTCTGGTCTGCCAGAGCGCCAGCGGCGAGCCGCGGGTGCCGACGCGCAGCGGCAGCGGCCGCCGTGCATGGGGCTTGACCTGCGCCGCGTGAGGGTGCCCATGCGGGGGCATGCCCTCACCGCCCCGCAGATCCGCAGGGGCCATGACGCGGGAATGTGCGAAGGCACCCGCCGCGGCAGACGGCGGGACGGGGTGGGCAAAGGACATGCCGGCGTCATAGAACCACCGCCCGGCATGGGGAAGGCAGGAACGGATGCAATCGGCGCCTATCAGCGGACCAGTTCTCGGTTTGGAGGCCAGCTGCGACGAAACCGCGGCGGCCCTGCTGGCGCCTGACGGCCGCATCCTGGCTGAGGCGGTGCGCAGCCAGCTCGCCGAACACACTCCCTTTGGCGGCGTGGTGCCGGAGATCGCGGCGCGGGCCCATCTGGCGCATCTGCCCGCCCTGGCCGCCCAGGTGATGGCGGAAGCGGGCGTGACGCCGGCGGATCTCGGCGGCATCGCCGCCACCGCCGGGCCGGGGCTGATCGGCGGGCTGATCGTCGGCGCCAGCTTCGGCAAGGGCATGGCGATCGCCCACAACCTGCCCTTCCTCGGCATCAACCACCTGGAGGGCCATGCCCTCACCGCCCGCCTGCCCGGCCTGGTGCCGGGCGGGGTGGAATTCCCCTACCTGCTGCTCCTGCTCTCCGGCGGGCATTGCCAGTGCGTCGCGGTGGAGGGGCTGGGCCGCTACCGCCGCCTCGGCTCGACGCTGGACGACGCGGTGGGCGAGGCCTTCGACAAGTCGGCCAAGCTGATGGGCCTGCCCTGGCCCGGCGGCCCGGCGCTGGAGAAGCTGGCGGCCAGCGGCGACCCGAAGCGGTTTCCGCTCCCCCGCCCCATGCTCGGCCGCCCCGGCTGCGACTTCTCCTTCAGCGGCCTCAAGACCGCCGTGGCCCAGACCATCCCCAAGCTGTCCACCGAGCAGGACCGCGCCGACCTCGCGGCCGCCTTCCAGCATGTGGTGGCCGCCGTGCTGGCCGACCGCGCCCGTCATGCCCTCGCCATGCTCCCCGCCGCCACCGCCATGGTGGTGGCCGGCGGCGTGGCGGCCAACCAGGGCGTCCGCGCCGCGCTCACCGCCGAGGCCGCCCGCGCTGGCCTCCCACTGATCGCCCCGCCCATCCGCCTTTGCACGGACAATGCGGTGATGGTCGCCTGGGCCGGCATCGAGCGGTTGCGCGCCGGCCTGACCGACCCGCTGGACCTGGCGCCGCGCCCGCGCTGGCCGCTCGACGAGTTGCGCGCGGAGCCGCCAGGGGGGGTGGCGGCATGAACTACCGCCACGCCTTCCACGCCGGCAACTTCGCCGACTGCATGAAGCACGCGCTGGTGGTCTCGCTGGTGCGCCGCCTCTGCGCCAAGGACACGCCCTTCCGCGTGCTCGACACCCATGCCGGCATCGGCGCCTACGACCTTTCCGGCACCGAGGCCGAGCGCACCGGCGAATGGAAGCGCGGCATCGGCCGGTTGCTCGACATCACCGAGGGGCCGCTGGCCGAGTGGCTTGCCCTGGTGCGCCATGCCGGCTTCCCGCCGCGCTATCCCGGCAGCCCGTCGCTGGTCCGCATGATGCTGCGCCCGCGCGACCGCCTCGTGCTCTGCGAGCTGCACGAGGAGGACCACGCCACCCTGCGCACCCTCTTCCGCGGCGACCCGCAGACCGCCGTGCACAAGCGCGACGCCTGGGAGGCGCTGACCGCCCTCACCCCCTTCGCCGAGAAGCGTGGCCTGGTGCTGGTGGACCCACCCTTCGAGGTCGAGGGCGAGTTCGAGCGCATGGCCGAGGGCCTCGCCACGGTGGCGCATCGCTTCCGCGCCGGGGTGCAGGCGCACTGGTACCCGATCAAGCACCGCGCGCCCGTGCGCAGCTTCCACACCGCCCTGCAGGAGAGCGGGGTGCGGGACATGCTGGCCTGCGAACTCTGGCTGCGCGAGCCGACCGACCCGCAACGGCTCAATGGCTGCGGCCTGGTGGTGGTCAACCCGCCCTGGAAGTTCGAGGAGGAGGCGAACGAGATCCTCGCCGTGCTGCTGGAGCGCCTCGGCGATGGCGAGCCCGGCCAGGGCTTCGCCGTCACCCGGCTGGCCGAGGAGTAAGGCGGCATGGAACGGATCGCGGTGATCGGCGCCGGCGCCTGGGGCACGGCGCTGGCCATCCAGGCCGCGCGCGCGGGCGGCGAGGTGCGGCTCTGGGCGCGCGACGCCGGCCGGGCGGCGGCGATGCAGGCGGCGCGGGAGAACGCCGCCCATCTGCCCGGCCATCGCCTGCCCAACGGCGTCACGGTGACGGCCGATGCCGCCGCCGCGCTGGAAGGCGCCGGGCTGGCGCTGCTGGTGGTGCCGGCGCAGCACATGGCGGCGGTGCTGGCCCATTTGCCCGCTTTGCCGCCGGCGCTGGTGGCCGCTAAGGGCGTGATCCGCGACGGGCTGCGCCTGCCGCTGGAAACCCTTGCCCTGCTGCGCCCCGGCCTGCCGGCCGGCGTGCTCTCCGGCCCCAACTTCGCCGGCGAGGTTGCAGCCGGCCTGCCCGCGGCCGCCGTGGTCGCCGGCACCGACGCGACTCTCCGCGAGGCCGCCGCCGCCCGGCTGGCGACGCCCAACTTCCGCCTCTACGAGCAGGACGACCCGGTGGGCGTGCAGGTCGGCGGGGCGGCGAAGAACGTCATCGCCATCGCCGCCGGGGCGGTGATGGGCGCCGGCCTCGGCGAGAACGCCCGCGCCGCGCTGGTGACGCGCGGCCTGAGCGAGATCGCCCGGCTGGCCTGTGCTCTCGGCGGCCGGGCGGAGACGGTCAGCGGCCTTTCCGGCCTCGGCGACCTGCTGCTGACCTGCACCGGCCCGAGCAGCCGCAACTTCTCGCTCGGCGTGGCGCTGGGGCGGGGCGAGACGCTGGAGAGCATCCTGGCCCGGCGGAACAGCGTGACCGAAGGCGTCGCCACCGCCCCTGCCCTGCTGGCCCGCGCCCGCGCGGCCGGGGTGGAGATGCCGATCACCGCCGCCGTGGCCGACGTGCTGGCCGGCAAGGTGGACGTGGCGGGCGCGATGGAGTCGCTCCTCGCCCGCCCGCGCCGCACGGAGTGAGGCCGCCGCAGCCCGCCACGCAGCGTTAGAGGAGGGCCATCTCCCCGGAGGGACCGCCCATGCCGCAGCGCCCCGATGTCGTGGCCTTCGACGTCATCGAGACCCTCTTCCCGATCGAGCCGCTGGCGCCGCGGCTGGAGGCGCTCGGCCTGTCGGGCGCGCTGCTGCAGGGTTGGTTCGCCGCCAGCCTGCGGGACAGCTTTGCCCTGGCCGCCATCGGAGACTTCCGCCCCCTGCGCGCCGTGATGGGCGCGAACCTCGATGACCTGCTCGCCCGGCATGGCCGCAGCGCCACGGAGGCGCAGAAGGCTCATCTGCTCGACGGCATGGGGCAATTGCCCGCCCATGCCGAGGCGGCGGAGGCGATGGACCTGCTGCGCGGTGCTGGCCTGCGCCTCCTGGCGCTCAGCAACGGCGCGGTGGAGACGACGGAGAAGCTGCTGCATGGCGCCGGTCTGCGGGAGCGGGTGGCCGAGGTGGTTTCGGTGGAGGAGGTGCGGCTCAGTAAGCCCCGCCGCGAGGTCTATGCCCGGGCGGCCATGCGGGCGGGGGTGCCGGCGGAACGGATGCTGCTGGTGGCGGCCCATCCCTGGGACGTGAACGGCGCGCGGGCGGCCGGGCTGATGGGTGGCTTCGTGGCGCGCGGCCGTCCCTTCCCCGCCATCCTGCCTGCTCCGGAGGTGCAAGGGGCGAGCCTGCCGGAGGTGGCCCGGGCCATTCTGGCAATGGCCTGAGAGCCCGCCGCCCCCTGCCCAAACCGGCCCTGAACGACGGCGCCATCGGCAGCCAATGTCGAAGGAATGCGCGCAATATTGATGATCGCTCTCAAGTCAGTCGAAATACTTTTCCTTAACATTTCGTGGCCTTTTCGGATTCGGCGGGCATGCCATCTTTCCGGCATCCTCACCGATACTCGGGAGTTTGCTGATGGCGGCTGACAACAGGCAGGGGTCGGGCATGGCGGCCGCCACCCGCATCATGGCGGGCGACGATCGCGCGCAGTACGACCGCGTCGCGATGACGCTGCACTGGCTCACCGCCGCCCTGGTCCTCGCCCAGTTCATCCTCTCGCAGACCTGGGGCTTCTTCGAGCGGCCGACGCGCCATGGCCTGATCGTGGCCCATATGTCCTTCGGCATCCTGCTCAGCCTGGTGGTGATGGCGCGCATCGCCTGGCGGCTGGTGCCCGGGCACCAGATGCCGGCCGGCGCCGAGGGCTGGATGGAGCGTGCCGCCAAGGCGGTGCACTACCTGCTCTACGTGCTGCTGGTGGCCGAGGCGGTGCTGGGATACGTGCTCCGCTGGTCCGGCAACGAGGCCATGAGCTTCTTCGGCCTGCTCATCCCGCCGCCCTTCGCCCCCTTCTCGCGGCCGGCTCACCACCTGGTGGAGGGGGCACATGAATGGATCGGCTGGGCGATCATCCTGCTTGCCGCTGCCCATGCCGCCGCCGCCCTCTATCATCACCTCGTCCTCAAGGACGGCCTGCTGTGGCGGATGCTACCCAGCCGCTCCAGGACGGACGCAGCCCTTCGGGTGCCTTCTCCCGGTGGTCCCCTGCGGCGCTGAGGCCATCCCTCGCCAGCGGCTGCGCCGACCCGCACTCAAGGGCTTGTGAAGTCCGTGGGATCATGATTTCAGCAGCGGCCTCCCACGCGCGGGACAGGGGGACTCGCTGATGGATGAGATCCTGGAGCGGCGGCGCCGGCTGGTGGTGAACCTGCTGCACGCCGCCGGCGCCGTGACCGTCGTGGCCCTCTGGGCCTTCGAGTCCCATGCCGGCCTGATTGCGGAGCTGGACCGCTATGGCTATCCCATCCTGCTGCTGACGGCGGGTCTCGGCCTCGCCGTGCGGCGGCTGCAGCCGCGCCTGCGGGTGATGGCGGAACTCGGCGCCTATGCCGTCTTCGCCGGCTACTTCGTCGCTTCCCTCTTCTCCTTCCTCATCCTGCAGCCGGACAACCGCGTCTACACCGTGGCCAACACGCTGCAGTGGATGCCGGTACTCTATCTCGCGGCCTTCTTCTTCTTTCCGCGCCGCCTGGCCGTCGCAGCCTCCTGGAGCGTCTTTGCGCTGGCGCTGCTGGTGCCGGTGGCCGCGCTCTTCTGGGGCAACTTCGCGGCCTGGGGCAGTGCGCTGATCTCGCTGCTGGTCAACGCCTATGTCGTTCACCTGCTGACGCTGGCCTGCCTCTCCCTGCTGGCGCTGTTCGGCACCCAGTACGAGCGCGTGCAGATCCGCGCCCGCAGGCTGGAACACGCGGCCCTGACCGACCCGTTGACCGGCGTCGCCAACCGCCGCGGCCTTGAGCGGGCGCTGGAGCGCCTCAACGAGACCCCCGGCCGGCTGATCGGCCTGATCCTGCTCGACACCGACCGCTTCAAGGCCGTGAACGATCGCTTCGGCCATATCGTGGGGGACGAGGTGCTGGCCGGGCTGGGCCGGCGGCTCTCCACCCGGTTGGGGCGTGGGGACATCCTCGGCCGCTGGGGCGGCGAGGAGTTCCTGCTCATCGCGCCCGACACCACCCAGGCGGCCGCGATGAGCCTCGCCGAGCAGATGCGGGCCCTGGCCCGGGAGGAGGCGCATCCGGAGGTGGGCACGGTCACGGTGAGCGCCGGCGTCGCCGTCTGGATGTCCGGCACCCCGGTGCGGGATGCGCTGCACCGGGCCGACATGGCCCTCTATGCCGCCAAGGCGCAGGGCCGCAACCGGGTCGAGGCGGGCTGAGGCGGCCGCTCAGTCCGCCCGCAGCGCCGCGCCTGCGGCCAGCGGCGCCAGCGGCAGGGCGGCGGCGGCGAGCGCGCCCAGCAGCAGCAGGAAGGGCCGCGCCGGCAGGCCGCTCGCCGACGCCTCGATCCCCGCCGCCCCGAAGATAACGGCGGGAATCGTCAGCGGCAGCACCAGCAACGGCAGCAGCACGCCACCCCGGCGCGCGCCCAGCGTCAGCGCCGCGCCGGCGGTGCCGATGAAGGAAAGGAAGAGCGTCGCCAGCCCCAGCGCCAGCACCGCCACGCCCCAGGCCTCCACCGGAAGGTTCAGCATGGCGCCGGCGATGGGCGCGGCGACCAGCAGCGGCGCCCCGGTGGTCAGCCAATGGCCGGCCGCCTTCACAGCCGTGATCTGCATGCCCGAGAGGCCGGAAAGCAGGAGTTGGTCCAGCGAGCCATCCTCCGCCTCGGCGCCGAAGAGGCGGTCCAGCGGCAGCAGCGCGGCCAGCAGGGCGGCGGCCAGCAGCGCGCCGGGCGCCAGCCGCGCCAGCGTCTCGGGCGAGGGCCCGACGCCGAAGGGGAACAGCGCCGTCACCAGCAGGAAGAAGAGCACCGCTGCCAGCGTGTCCGCGGGGTGGCGCACCGCCAGGAGCAACTCGCGCCGGAGCAGGGCGATCACGCCGCGGGCTCCAGCCGCAACTCGCGCGCGCCGGGCAGCGGCAGCGGCACATGCGTGGCGGCCAGCACCGCGCCGCCCGCCGCGCGGTGGCGTGCCAGCAGGTCGCCGAAGCGGGCGACCGAGGCGGTGTCCAGCCCGACCGAGGGTTCATCCAGCAGCCAGAGCGCGCAGGGCGCCAAAGCGAGCCGCGCCAGCGCCAGCCGCCGCTTCTGCCCGGCGGAAAGCATCCGCGCCGGCAACTCGGCCAGCGGCCCCAGCGCCACCGCCTCCAGCGCGGCGGCGATGTCGCCGCCCCAGCGGCTGGACCAGAAGCGCAGGTTCTCCGCCACCGTCAGGCTCGGCTTCAGCGCCTCGGCATGGGCGAGGTAGCGCAGCCGCGCCGCGTGCTCGGCCGGCTCGGCCAGGGCATCCTCGCCCTGCCAGAGCAGTTCGCCCTCGGCCAGCGGCACCAGCCCGGCCAGCGCCCGCAGCAGCGTGGACTTGCCCGCGCCATTGGGTCCGGTCAGCAGCAGCGCCTCCCCCGGTGCAACCCGGAAGGAAAGCCCGGCGAAGACAATCCGCTCGCCGCGCACGACTGCCATGTCTTTTGCTTCCAGCACCGCACCTCACGCCCCCGCCCGCCGATGGACCGGGGGCGCCACCCGTGTAATAAGCAAGGGCGTTCGCAGCAAATCTCTAAGGGACCCCGGACCATGCGGATGATCGGGCAGGATAGCCTGAAGGCGCGTCGCTCCCTGACAGTCGACGGCAAGACCTACCATTACTTCAGCCTGCCCGAAGCGGCAAAGAGCATCGGCGACATCAGCCGCCTGCCCTACAGCCTCAAGGTCCTGCTGGAGAACGTCCTGCGCCACGAGGATGGCCGCGCCTATTCGGTGAAGGACGCCGAAGCCATCGCCGAGTGGGTGAAGGAAGGCAAGAGCGAGAAGGAAGTGCCCTTCCGCCCCGCCCGCATCCTGATGCAGGACTTCACCGGCGTTCCCGCCGTGGTGGACCTCGCCGCGATGCGCGACGGCATCATCAAGCTCGGCGGCGACCCGAAGCGGGTGAACCCGCTGGTGCCGGTCGATCTGGTGATCGACCACTCCGTGATGGTGGACGTCTCCGGCAGCGCCTCCGCGCTGCAGAAGAACGTCGACATCGAGTTCGAGCGCAACGGCGAGCGCTACGAGTTCCTGCGCTGGGGCCAGGAGGCGTTCAACAACTTCCGCGTCGTCCCGCCCGGCACCGGCATCTGCCACCAGGTGAACCTGGAATACCTGGCGCAGGGCGTCTGGACCACGACCGACGCCGGCGACACCTACGCCTACCCCGATAGCTGCTACGGCACCGACAGCCACACCACCATGGTGAACGGCCTGGGCGTGCTGGGCTGGGGCGTCGGCGGCATCGAGGCCGAGGCGGCCATGCTCGGCCAGCCGATCGCCATGCTCATCCCCGACGTGATCGGCTTCAAGCTCTACGGCAAGCTGCGCGAGGGCGTCACCGCCACCGACCTGGTGCTGACCGTCACGCAGATGCTGCGCAAGAAGGGCGTGGTCGGCAAGTTCGTCGAGTTCTTCGGTCCCGGCCTCGCCGAGATGGCGCTCGCTGACCGCGCCACCATCGGCAACATGGCCCCGGAATACGGCGCCACCTGCGGCATCTTCCCGATCGACGAGGTGACGCTCGACTACATGCGCCTCTCCGGCCGCGACGAGCACCGCATCAACCTCGTGCGCGAGTACTACAAGGCGCAGGGCATGTTCGCCGACGCCAGCATGCCGGAGCCGGTCTTCACCGACACGCTGGAGCTGGACATGGGCACCGTCGAGCCGTCGCTCGCCGGCCCGAAGCGCCCGCAGGACCGCGTCGCGCTGTCCAACGCCGCCCCCGCCTTCGCCAAGGAGCTGGCCTCCGGCAACCTCGGCGTGCCGGGCGACAAGGCCGACCTGCGCGTGCCGGTCGAGGGCGCCAACTACGACCTCGGCCATGGCGACGTGGTGATCGCCGCCATCACCTCCTGCACCAACACCTCGAACCCCTATGTGCTGGTCGCCGCCGGCCTGGTGGCGAAGAAGGCGCATGAGCTGGGCCTGGCGCCGAAGCCCTGGGTGAAGACCTCCCTCGCCCCCGGCTCGCAGGTCGTCACCGACTACCTCGACAAGGCCGGCCTGACGCCGCATCTCGACGCGCTGGGCTTCCAGACCGTCGGCTATGGCTGCACCACCTGCATCGGCAACTCGGGCCCGCTGGCCGACCCGATCGTGGACGCCATCGAGGACAACAAGCTGGTCGCGGTCTCCGTGCTCTCGGGCAACCGCAACTTCGAGGGCCGCGTGCACCCGAACGTGCGCGCCAACTACCTGGCCTCGCCGCCGCTGGTGGTCCTCTACGCCCTGGCCGGCTCGATCACCAAGGACGTCACCAAGGAGCCGATCGGCACCGGCAAGGACGGCCAGCCGGTCTACCTGAAGGACATCTGGCCGACGCAGAAGGAGGTGAACGACACCGTCGCCGCCGTCGTGACGCGCGAGATGTTCCAGAGCCGCTACTCCGACGTCTTCAAGGGCCCGAAGCAGTGGCAGGCGATCCGCGTCGATGCGGGCTCGGACACCTACCGCTGGAACTCCGGCTCCACCTACGTGCAGAACCCGCCCTATTTCGAGGGCATGGACCGCGAGCCGAAGCCGATCGCCTCGGTGCAGGGCGCGCGCGTGCTGGCGCTGCTCGGCGACTCCATCACCACCGACCACATCTCGCCCGCAGGCTCGATCAAGAAGTCCGCGCCGGCCGGCGAGTACCTGGTGCAGCACCAGGTGCGGCAGCAGGACTTCAACAGCTACGGCGCCCGCCGCGGCAACCATGAAGTCATGATGCGCGGCACCTTCGCCAATATCCGCATCAAGAACGAGATGGTGCCGGGCATCGAGGGCGGCATCACCAAGCACCACCCCTCGGGCGAGGTGATGCCGATCTACGACGCCGCCATGAAGTACAAGGCGGAGGGCGTGCCGCTGGTGATCTTCGGCGGCAAGGAATACGGCACCGGCTCCTCGCGGGACTGGGCGGCGAAGGGCACCTTCCTGCTCGGCGTGAAGGCGGTCGTCGCCGAGAGCTTCGAGCGCATCCACCGCTCGAACCTGGTGGGCATGGGCGTGCTGCCGCTGGTCTTCAAGCCGGGCGAGGACCGCAAGAGCCTCGCGCTGACCGGCGAGGAGATCATCGACATCCAGGGTCTGGAGGCGCTGAAGCCCCGCATGATCCTGGAGCTGGTGATCCACCGCCCGGATGGCTCGGTGACCCGGACCGAGGTGCAGTGCCGCGTCGATACGGCCGACGAGGTCGAGTACTACAAGAACGGCGGCATCCTGCACTACGTGCTGCGCAGCATGGCGCTGCCGAAGGCCGCCTGAATGCACGAAAGCGCCGGGGGCCATCCTCCGGCGCTTTTCCGTGATAGCCGACGAGGCCGGGGTTCGCCCCGGCCTTTCTCGCTTTCAGCGGGAGCGGGCCGCTGGCAAGGGGCCGTAGAGCGAGGCGCCCCAGGGCAGATCCATCAGACCGCGCAGGATCGCGCGCGGGGTCATCTCGTGCGGGTCGGTGTTCGAGGCCATCGCCAATCTCCTCTGTTGGGTGACGTCTCGGATATCGGCGCCGAAGATGAACGGGTCCTGAAGGCAGGGGAAATTCGGCGTCACGCTCCTCGTGGCCCTGCCCTGCCCGCCGCCACGCCCGCAACCGGCCTGGGATACGGGGCGTTCACCGGACCGTCATGTCAAAGCCCACCCACTCCGCCGCTTCCGCTCGCACAGGCCGGCCGGCGCCCCATCCCCGGGCGGCGGACAAAGGCCAACGTCATCTTTCCCGCTGCTCACGGATGGGCCTCATCTCTGGGAACGCCGCCCCATGACCAGCCTGCGCCGCATCGACCACATCTCCGACCTGCACTTCAACCGCGTGGACAATGCGGCGGCTGAGGCCCTGGTGGAGGCGCTGAACGCCGATCCCGCCGATCTGGTGGCGATCAGCGGCGACCTGACGATGCGCGCCCGCTCCTTCGAGTACCGCGCGGCCTGCCGCTTCATGAGCGCGCTGAAGGCGCCAATCATCGTCGTTCCGGGCAATCACGACATCACCAACTACTGGCCTTGGGAGCGCTTCCTGGACCCCTTCGGCCGCTGGCGCCGCTTCGTCGGCGGCGAGACGGAGCCGGTCTGGCGCGACGGCCATATCGCGGTCATCGGGCTGAACACGGTGGTCAGCGGCGGACTGAATCTCTCCTGGGAGGGTGGCCGCGTGAAGACCCACCGGCTGCAGCGGCTGCTGCGCCGGCTGGAGGAACTGCCGCCCGGCCTCTTCCGCATCGTCGTGGCGCACCATCCCTTCCTGGCGCCGGAGGACGCGCCGGACACGCCGCTGGCCCGCCGCGCCGCACCGGCGCTCGAGAAGTTGCAGCAGGCCGGCGTGCGGCTGATCCTCTCCGGCCACCTGCATCGCGGCTATGTCCGGCTGCACCGCGGCGCCGCCGGTAGCGCCGTGCACCAGCAGGAGCTGCTGGTGGTGCAGGCCGGCTCGGCCATCTCCACCCGCCTGCGGGGCGAGCCGAACGCCTATAACCGCATCATCGTGAATGGCGGGGAGCCGCGCATCGAGCCGCGCCGCTGGGACGGCAAGGCCTGGACCAGCGCCGCCGCCCCGGCCTGGCCGACGGAAGTGCTGACCCCGGAGGAAGGCGCGCCCGAACTGGAGCTCTGAGGCGAGCGCCCGCGCAGGGTCACGTCCGCAGCGAGAGGGCGAGCGGAATGGCCAGCAGGCAGAGCCCGGCCATCGGCAGGAAGACCCCGCCGCCCAGCGCCGCGTAGAGCGGGCCGCAGAGCCAGGTGAACAGCCCCATCAGCAGGCCGACGCCGAGCGCGGCGTGCAGGGTCTGCGCCGTGCCGGCCTGGGCGGGCGGCACCAGGCGCAGGATCAGGTGCATGGCCGCCAGGTGCTGCGCCCCGAAGCTCAGCGCGTGCAGCACCTGCACCGCCGCCAGGGCCGGAAGCCAGGTGGTGGTCGCCAGCACGCTCCAGCGCAGCAGCCCGGCGCCGGCGGCCAGCAGCGCCATGCCGCGCGGGCCCAGCCGCGCCACCAGCCCGCGCCCGAACAGGAAGAGCGCCACCTCCCCCACCGCCCCCTCCGCCCAGAGCAGCCCGATGACGCCCGGCGAATGGCCGGCCGCCGCCCAGTGGATGCTGCCGAAGGCGTAGTAGGCGGCATGGCTGCTCTGGATCAGTCCGGAGAGCAGCAGCAGCCGCGCGAAGCCGGGCAGCCGCAGCGCGGCGCGGATGCCGCCGCCCCTCCGCCGCTCCGGCAGGGCAGGCGGGCGCGGCAGGGCGCAGCTGGCCGCCAGCGTGGCGAGCATGGCGGCGCCGATCAGCCAGGGCACCACGCCGAAGCCGGCGCGGCCCGCCAGCCATCCGGCGAAGGCGGCCATCGCGATATAGGCCACCGAGCCCGCTGCCCGCACCCTGCCATAGTCCAGCCGCCCCTCGCGCATGGCGGCGAGGCAGAGCGCATCGGCCAGCGGCGTCAGCGGCGCGCTGGCGGCGTTCAGCAGCAGTTGCACCACCAGGAAGCCGAGCAGCCCGGCTGCCACCAGGAAGCCGCCCGCTGCCAGCAGGCCGAGCAGCGCCAGCCCCGCCAGCAACAGCCGCGCATCGTCCAGGGCATCGGCCCAGCGGCCGGCCATCGGCGCAGCCAGCAGCCGCACTCCGGAGCCCAGCGCCAACGCGAGCGCGATCTCGTCGGGGTTCAGCCCGCGCGCGGCCAGGAAGGCGGGCAGGAAGGGCTGCACCACGCCGATGGTGGTGAAGACCGCGCAGAGCAGCAGCACATGGCGAAGGGCGGGAATGCGGCACCCCGGACTCGGAAGGGTCCGGGAGGAACATCCTCCCGGGCCTTTCATTCTCCGCGCGGAGAAGGCCGCGGTCCAGCCAGGCGCCGGTTGCCGGCGGGGGCGAGGACCCGGTCACCGGGCCGCCCAAAATGCAGCATCGCGCGCCAGGCTCGCCCGGCCCGCGCAGGAGAGCGGCCTTGATTCGCGACATAAGCTTGAGCCTGGCGGCATCAATCACTTTCAGAGGGGCCGGCCTGCCTTTTGCGGCGGTTTATGCAGCCACGGTTGCCAAGCCCCTGCGTTGGCGTCAGACAGAGCATGCGATGTCAGACCGCGCCTTCTCTTCTGCCGCCTCGTCGATGTTTCCCGCGCGGGTCAAGGCCGTTCTCGGCCCGACCAACACCGGCAAGACCCATCTGGCGATCACCCGGATGCTGGCGCATGCCTCCGGCATCATCGGCTTCCCCTTGCGGCTGCTCGCGCGCGAGAACTACGACCGCATGGTGGCGGTGAAGGGCGAGCGCCATGTCGCCCTCATCACCGGCGAGGAGAAGATCGTGCCCCCGGAGGCGAAGTGGTTCGCCTGCACCGTGGAGGCCATGCCGCTCGACCGCCGCACCGAGTTCGTGGCGGTGGACGAGATCCAGCTCTGCGCCGATCCCGATCGCGGCCACATCTTCACCGACCGCCTGCTGAACGCGCGCGGCATGGTGGAGACCATGTTCCTCGGCGCCGAGACCATCCGCCCGTTGCTGCAGCGCCTGGTGCCGCAGGCGGAGATCGAGACGCGCCCACGCCTGTCGCAACTCAGCTATGCCGGCCCCGCGAAGCTGACCCGCCTGCCGCCGCGCAGCGCCGTTGTCGCCTTCTCCGCCGGGGAGGTCTATGCCATCGCCGAGGCCATCCGGCGCCGCCGGGGCGGCTGCGCGGTGGTGATGGGCCGGCTCTCGCCGCGCACGCGCAACGCGCAGGTGGCGCTCTATCAGAACCGCGAGGTGGACTTCCTGGTGGCGACCGACGCCATCGGCATGGGGCTGAACATGGATGTGGACCATGTCGCCTTCGCCTCGCTCACCAAGTTCGACGGCCACCGCTCGCGCCCGCTGGAGGCGCAGGAGGCGGCGCAGATCGCCGGCCGCGCCGGGCGCGGCATGCGGGACGGCACCTTCGGCGTCACCGCCGACTGCCCGCCGTTGCCGGACGAGATGGTCACCAAGATCGAGGGCCATCAGTTCGAGCCGCTGATGACGCTGGCCTGGCGCAACGCGAAGCTCGACATGACCAGCATCGACGGCTTGCTGGACAGCCTCGCCACCTCGCCCCCGGTGCCCGGCCTGGCCAAGGGCAACGACGCGACCGACCACATCACCCTCGCCGCCCTGGCGCGCGAGCAGGAGGTGCGCAACCTCGCCAATTCCAGAGCGCGGGTCCGGCTGCTCTGGGAGACCTGCCAGATCCCGGACTTCCGCAAGCTGGCCGATGACAGCCACACCCGGCTCTGCGCCCGCATCTTCGGCCATCTGGTGAAGGACGGCCACCTGCCGGCCGACTGGGTCGGCGGGCAGATCGCGCAATGCGCCAGCATCGAGGGCGACATCGACACGCTGATGACGCGGCTCTCCGCCATCCGCGTCTGGTCCTACATCGCCGCCCGCGCCGACTGGCTGCGCGACGCCACACGCTTCCAGAACGAGGCCCGCGCCGCGGAGGACGCGGTGAGCGACGCCTTGCATGAGCGCCTGACCGCCCGCTTCGTGGACCGCCGCGCCGCGCACCTGATCCGCCGGCTCGACGACACCGCCGAGGAACTGCTCTCCGCCGTCACCCGAAAGGGGGAAGTGGTGGTCGAGGGTCACCCGGTTGGCCATGTGACGGGTTTCGTGTTTGAACCCGACGCAACTGCGGGTAATGGGGAAGAGCGCAAGCTTGTGCTCCGCGCCGCCCGCCGTGCCCTTCAAAGTGAGATGCCGAAGCGCGTGACTGAACTCGAAGCGGCGTCCGATGACGCCTTCACCCTGACCCCCGCTCATCGGATTACCTGGAACGGAGCCGAGGTAGCGCGCCTGCGGCCGGGCCCGACCCCGGACAAGCCGCTGGTGGAGCCGCTGCCCTCCGAATTCCTGGACGGCGCCCAGCGCGAGCGGGTGCGCGCCCGCCTCGCTGCCTGGATCGAGGGGATGATCAAGCGCGACTTCGCCGCCATCGACGCCGCCGAGGCCAAGGCGGCCGAGGACGGCGCGCTGCGCGGCCCTGCCTTCCGGCTAAGGGAGCATCTCGGCCTGGTGCCCGGCGGCACCGAGGCGGAGATCAACCCCGAGCTCCGGCAGAAGCTGAAGGCCATCGGCATCCGGGCCGGGCGCTTCGCGCTCTACCTGCCGGAGGTGCTGAAGCCCCGCCCGATGACGCTGCGCGCGCAACTCTGGGCGCTGAAGGCGGAATGCGACACGCCGGAACTGCCGGGTGGCGGTCTGGTCTCGGTGCCGCCGCCGGAGGGCTGGCCCGAGGGCTTCGCGGCCAGCATGGGCTGGGTGCAGGCCGGGCCGGTGCTGCTGCGGCTCGACGTCGCCGAGCGCGTGGCCGGCGAGCTGGGCCACCTGACGCGCCGGGCGCCCGCGATGCTGCCGCCGGATGTCGCCAGCCGCCTCGGCGTGAAGGCCGACACGCTGCCGACGGTGCTGAACGTGCTCGGTTTCCGCCTGCTGACCCCCGAGCCGCTGGGGGAGGATGCCTTCGGCCCGCCCGCGCCCTCGATGGTCAGCGCCCGGCGGGAGGATCACCGCAACCGCTTCCGCCCCGAGCGTCGCGGCGGCGAGCGCCGGTCCGAGCGCGGTCCCGCCCGCCCGCCGCGCGAGGCAGTGGCGGCCGGAGCTGAGGGTGCCGCCCCCGCCGAGGGCGGCGCTGAAGCCGCCTCTCGCCCGGAGCGCGAGCGCGGCCCGCGCCCGCCACGCCGCGAGGGCGGGCCGCGCCCGCAGGGCAAGGGCGGCCCACGTCCGCAAGGCGATCGGCGCGACTTCGACGGCCCGCCCCGTGGCGGCCGCGACCGCCGCCCGCCGCGCGAGGACCGCGGCGAGGCACGCTCCTTCAGCTTCGCTCCGGCGAAGGAGAAGGGGCCGGACCCCGACAGCCCCTTCGCGGTGCTGGCGCGGCTGAAGCTCGGCAAGGAGTGATGCCGGTGCGGCCCGCGCCTCGCGCCTGACCATGGCGGAAGCCGAGGACCGGGACTGGCAGCGGCTGGACAAGTGGCTGTGGTGCGCGCGGGTCGCCAAGACCCGCGCGGAATGCGCCCGCCTCGTTGAGCGCGGGCAGTTCCGGCTGAACCGCCAGCCGGTGGACAAGCCACATGCCCGGCTGCGGGTGGGCGACGTGCTCACTTTGGCGCTGGGCGGGCCGGAGCGCGGGGTGGTACGGGTCTGGCGCATCCTGGCGCTGGCCGAGCGGCGCGGCCCGGCCCCCGAGGCCCGTGGCCTCTACGAGGATCTCGACCAGCCCCCTGCGTGAAGCGCAACCGGGGGCGCCGCACAAAGGTGGTTGCTTCGCACCGCGACGCGGTCCATCTCTGCGCCGCAACGCACGCCCGAACGATTGCCGAAGGAACCCGGCCGTGACCTACGTCGTCACTGAGAACTGCATCCGCTGCAAGTACATGGATTGCGTCGAAGTCTGTCCGGTGGACTGCTTCTATGTCGGCGAGAACATGCTGGTGATCCATCCGGACGAGTGCATCGACTGCGGCGTGTGCGAACCGGAATGCCCGGCCGAGGCCATCGTGCCCGACAGTGACGACAAGGCCGCCGAATGGGCCGAGCTGAACCGCCAGTACGCGCAGGAATGGCCGAACATCACCCGCAAGGGCGAGGCCCCGGCCGACGCGAAGGAGTGGGACGGCAAGCCGGGCAAGAAGGAGCTGTTCGACCCCAATCCGGGCAAGCCCTGACCGCCCTGCTTCGGCCCGCTGCGCGCATGGCGTGACGGGACAGCGTTTTTTTTGTATGCTGAGCCCCCGGGTGTGGTTGCCGGCGCCGTGGCGCGGCCCCACCCTTTTCAGTTGCGTGAGGCCGTGAGGCGGTTGCCGGTCGGGCGATGCCCCTCCGCCGATGTCCTTCCGCCCACGCGGCAGCGGCACCCAGGAGTTGAGAGCGGATGAAGCCACCCGCCGGCGCGAAATCCCCCACCACGCAAACCGAGCCGGCCCAGACGGCCTCATCCTCCGCGCGCCGCCCCGGCATGGCCGAAGGCCAGGCGCCCTCCCCCACCGAAGGGGGCGCTTCCTCCCGCCCGGTCCCGCCGCCGAAGCCGCTCGGCAATCCCGGCAGCGACTTCAAGGCCGGCGACCATGTCGTCTATCCCACCCATGGCGTCGGCCAGGTGCAGGGCATTGAGACGATGCAGGTGGCGGGGATGGAGCTGAAGGTGATCATCGTCACCTTCGAGGAGAACCGCATGACCCTGCGGGTGCCGCTGGGGAAGGCGGCCTCCTCCGGCCTGCGCAAGCTCGCCGGCACCGACATGATGGGCGAGGCGATGGAGACGCTGAAGGGCCGGGCGCGCATCAAGCGCACCATGTGGTCCCGCCGCGCCCAGGAATACGAGCAGAAGATCAACAGCGGCGACCCCGTGCAGATCGCCGAGGTGGTGCGCGACCTGCACCGCAATGCCGGCCAGCCCGACCAGTCCTTCTCCGAGCGGCAGATCTACGAATTGGCGATGGACCGGCTGGCCGCCGAGGTGGCGGCGCTGGACCAGACCGACAAGAACACCGCGATGAACAAGCTGCTGGAGCACCTGAAGCAGGGCTGAGCCGCCCCGCTTCCCGTGCGATGGCCAAGAAAAAGGCCCCGGAGGGTTCTCCCTCCGGGGCCTTCCTGTTCGTGGCCTCCGCGCCGCGGGTCAGTCCTGCTGGCGGACGCCCATGAACTGCAGCAGCAGCTGGAACAGGTTGATGAAGTTCAGGTAGAGGCCGAGCGCATCGAACACGCTGCGCTTGGCGGCGATATCGGTGCCGGCCTCATAGGCGAACTCCAGGTAATCCGCCTTGATCCGCTGCGTGTCATAGGCGGTCAGACCCACGAAGACGACCACGCCGATCACGCTGATCGCGAACTGCAGCGCCGAGGAGCCGACGAACATGTTCACCACGCCGGCGATGATGATGCCGATCAGGCCCATCATCATCAGGCTGCCCATCTTCGTCAGGTCGGCCTTGGTGGTGTAGCCGTAGAGGCTGACGCCGGCGAACATGCCAGCCGTCACCACGAAGGTGGTGGCGATCGAGGTGCCGACATAGACGGCGAAGATGTTCGACATGCTCGCGCCCATGGCGGCGCAGAACAGCCAGAACAGCGCCTGCACGGTGGTCTTGCTCATCCGGTTGACGCCGAAGGAGAGCACCAGCACGAAGGCAAGCGGGGCGAAGATCGCCGCGAGGCCGAGGAAGGTCGGCTGCGTCGCCAGGCCGCGCGGCGTGCGCACCACCTGGAAGAACAGCTCGGACAGGCCGGTATTGGCGATCAGATAGGCGACGATCGCGGTCAGCAGCAGGCCCGACGCCATCCAGTTGTAGACGCCAAGCATGTAGGAGCGCAGCCCGGCATCGACGGCGGCCGCGTCAGCCGTGCCGACGCGGCCCCAGCCGGCCGCGCCCGTCGTGTACCGATAGTCGGGACCAGAGGCCATAGGTGTCAAACTCCCAACAACGCGGAGAATCCGCGGGTCATGATTTATATGGACAATCCGTAATCTTGTTCAACGGGAATCGCCCTGCTGCGATGGCGAGCCGTCACATCATGCCGGGCCTGCCTCCCAGCCTTCCAGATGGGGTTCCGGGGCATCTTCCTCCAGGCAGGGCCAGGTCACGCGCGGCGGCGCGGCGGCACTTTCCTCGGCCATGCGTCAGTCTAGGCCCAGCTTCCCCTTCTGTCAGCCGGAACGAAGAGAGGGAACCCCTCAGCCCCATGGCGTACCGCCGCCTCATTCGTTCCGCAGCAGCGGAGCCGCCCGGCCGCGCAGGGCCAGCGCCGTGCCGCCATAGCCAAGCAGCAGGGTGAGCGCGGTGCAGCCAGCCACCGTCAGCGCAAGAGTGCCGGGGAGGAAGACCCACTCCGTCCGCATGACGAAATGCGCCACCGCCCAGCTCGCCGCCGTGCCGCAGAGCGCCGCCAGCAGGCCTGCGGTCAGGCCGAGCAGGCCGAACTCCACCAGCCAGGCGTGGCGGATCTGCGCCCGCGTGGCGCCCACGACCTTCAGCACCACGGCATCCCTCACCCGCCGCCGCTGCCCCGCCGCCATGGCGCCGGCCAGCACCAGCCCGCCCGCCAGCAGCGTGACGCCCGCCACCGCCGAGATCGCCGTGCCCAGCCGCTCCAGCAGCCCGGCCACCGCCTCCAGCGCATCCCGCACGCGGATGCCGGAAACATTGTGGAAGGCATCCGTCACCGCCCGCAGCACCGCCGCGTCGTCGGCGGGATCGCCCCGCACGGTGGCGATGTGGGTATGCGGCGCCGCCTCCAGCAGGCCGGGCGAGGCGATCAGCACGAAGTTCAGCCCCAGCCCCTGCCACTCGATGTTCCGCGTGCTGGCGATCTTCAGCGGCACCTCGCGACCGAGCACGTCCACCGTGATGGTGTCGCCCAGGCCGACACCCCAGCCCTCGGCCAGCCGCGCATCGAGCGAGACCAGCGGCGGCCCCTGGTAGTCGGCCGGCCACCACTGGCCGGCGACGATATGGGTGGCCTCGGGCGGGGTGGCGGCATAGGTGAGCCCGCGGTCGCCGCGCAGCGCCCAGCGGGTGTCCTCGCTGGCCTGCACCTGCTCCACCGGCACGCCCTTGATGGCGGTGATGCGCGCCCGCAGCGAGGGCACGCGCTTCACCTCCACCACGCCGGGCTGGGCCCGCGCCACCGCGTCGAACTGCCGCGCCTGATCGGACTGGATGTCGATGAAGTAGAAGTTCGGCGCCGCCTCGGGAAGCTGGTCGTAGATCTGCCGGCGCAGGTTGCCCTCGATCATCGCGACGGCTGAAAGCGTGGTCAGCCCGATGCCGAGCGAGACCAGCATCAGCGCGGTCGGCGCGCCGGGGCGGTGCAGGTTGGCCAGCCCTAGCCGCAGGGCCGGGCGGCGGATGCCGCGCAGCCGCCGCGCAAAGGCGGTCAGCGCCGCCGCGCCGAGCCGGAACAGCAGCAGCGTGCCGCCCGCCGCGGCGCAGAAGCCGAGGGCGAAGAGCGGCTGCTCCGCAGTGCCCACCACCAGCGCCACCAGGGCCAGGGCGGCGGCCCCATTCACCGCCAGCAGCGAGAGGCGTGGTCGGGAGCGCGTGGCCTGCACCGTGTCGCGGAACAGCGCGGCGCCGGGGATCTCCCGCGCCCGGCCGAGCGGCCAGAGGGCGAAGGCCAGCGCCGTCAGCAGCCCATAGAGCGCCGCCTGGGCCAGCGGCAGCGGATAGATGCCGAGCCGGGGCGGCACCGGCAGCGTGCCCTGCAGCAGATGCGCCGCCAGCAGCATCAGCCCCTGCCCCACCGCCAGCCCGACCAGGATGCCGAGCGCCGCCAGCGCCAGCACCTGGATCAGGTAGGTGGCGAAGATCACCCGCGCCGGCGCGCCGAGGCAGCGCAGCGTGGCGATGGTGCGGCTGCGCTGGTCCAGCCAGGCGCGCACGCCCGTCGCCACGCCGATGCCGCCCACCAGCAGCGCCGTCAGCCCGGCCAGCGTCAGGAAGGAGGCCGCGCGGTCGAGGAAGCGGTTCACCCCGGGGGAGGCCTCGGCGGCGTCGCGGATGCGCCAGCCGCCATCGTCGAAGGCGGCGCGCAGGTCACGCGCGAAGGCGGCGGGCGCCACACCCGGCGGCAGGGCGATGCGATACTCGTATTGCACCAGGCTTCCGGGCTGGATGAGCTGGGTGTGCGGCACGGCCTCCAGTGCGATCATCGCGCGCGGACCGAGGATGGCGGGGCTCGCCACCTTGTCCGGCTCGCTGCGGATCAGCCCGGCGAGGCGGAACCGCCCCTCGCCCAGCCGCACCATGTCCCCCACCTTCAGGCCCAGCCGCTCGGCGACCAGCGGCTCCAGCGCCACGCCATCGGCCGGCAGCTCGCCCGCCGGATCGAGTTCGAGGCGGCCATAAAGCGGATAGGCGCCATCCACCGCCTTCAGCTCCACCAGCGTCCGCTGGCCGGAGGGAGCCACGGCCATGGCCCGCATCTCGATCACCTCGGAGAGCCGGGCGCCGCGCGACGTGACCCAGTCCCGCGCCGCCTGCGGCATCGGCCGGTAGGAGACGCGTACGGAAAGGTCGCCGCCCAGGATGCGCGCGCCATCCGCCGCCAGCCCCGCCTCGGTGGCGGCACGCAGCGTGCCGACGGCGGCGATGGCGGCGACGCCCAGCGCCAGGCAGGCCAGCACGATGCGCAGCCCCCGGATGCCGCCGCGCAGTTCCCGCCGCGCGAAGCGGAAGCCCAAGGCCAGGGTGGACGTGGCCAGCCTGCCGCTCATGCCGCGCCGTCCGCCACGAAGCGTCCGTCGGCCATGCGGAGCTGGCGCCCGCAGCGGGCGGCGAGCGCCGGGTCGTGGGTGATCAGCAGCAGCGTGGTGCCGAGCTGCTCGCGCAAGCCGAAGAGCAGGTCCATCACCTTCTGGCCGGTGGCGCCGTCCAGGTTGCCGGTGGGTTCGTCGGCCAGAAGAAGGCTTGGCTCGGCCACCACGGCGCGTGCCAGCGCCACGCGCTGCTGCTCGCCGCCGGAGAGCTGGCCGGGATAGTGCCCGAGCCGGTGCCCAAGTCCGACCCGCGCCAAGGCCGCCTCGGCCCGGTCGAAGGCGTCGGCGCGCCCGGCGAACTCCAGCGGCACGGCGACGTTCTCCAGGGCAGTCATGGTGGGCACCAAGTGGAAGGACTGGAAGACGATGCCGAGATTGTCCCGCCGGAAGCGTGCCAGCGCGTCCTCGTCCATCCGCCCGAGTTCGGCGCCCGCAACGCTCAGGCTGCCGCCCGAGGGCCGCTCCAGCCCGGCGAGCAGCATCAGCAGCGTGGTCTTGCCGGAACCCGAGGGGCCGACGAGCCCCACCGCCTCGCCCCGTTCCACCTCCATATCGAGCCCCCGGAGGATGTTGACCTCCCCCCCGGCCGCCGCCACCTTGAAGGTGAGGCCGCGGGCCCGGATGAGGGCCGTATCGCGGCCGCCCCCCGCGGGGGGCTGCGCTGCGGGGGATCGGATGGCATTGGGTGCGTCCAGCATGTTCCGCAGATATGGCCGCCGTGCCGCACTGCGAAGGGCTGCTCTCGGTATCGGAATATTTCTTTCGGTGAAGCCTGGTGGCGCGCGCGCCGCGGGCGAGGCGCCGGTGAAGCTGCTGATGCTCGGCGACTCCATCACCGCCGGCTACGGGCTCGCCAAGGAGGAGGCCCTGCCCGCCCGGCTGGAGGCGCTGCTGCGCGCGGCCGGCGAGACGGTGCAGGTGATCCCGGCCGGCGTCTCCGGCGACACCACGGCCGGCGGCAAGTCCCGCCTGGACTGGGCGCTGGCCGATCAGCCGCAGGCGGTGATCGTGGCGCTCGGCGGCAATGACGGGCTGCGCGGGCTTCCGCCCGCCGACACCTATGCCAATCTCGACGCCATCCTGACGCGCCTGAAGGCGCGCGGCATCCCGGCGCTGCTGGCGGGAATGCTCGCGCCGCCCAATCTGGGCGCCGATTACGGGCGCGACTTCGCCGCCAGCTTCCAGCGCCTGGCGCAAGCGCATCCGGAGGCGGTCTTCTATCCCTTCCTGCTGGAGGGCGTGGCCGGCGATCCGGAGCTCAACCAGCCCGACCGCATCCACCCCAATCCCCGGGGCGCGGAGGAAGTGGCACGCCGCATGCTTCCCGGTGTCCGGGAGCTCTTGTCCAAGGTGCAGGGAGGTTGAGCCGCCATGCCACGCCTGTTCGTTGCCCTGCCGGTCCCGGAAACGCTGCGTGTGCAGCTCGCCGACCTTGCCGGCGGCATTCCCGGCGCCCGCTGGGTGCCCCCCGAGAACTACCACCTGACGCTGCGCTTCATCGGCGAGGTCGATGGCTGGCAGGCGGACGAGGTGGATGACGCCCTCTCCGGCATCCGCGGCCGGCCTTTCGAGCTGCAGCTCTCCGGCGTGGACATCTTCGAGAAGGCCGGGCGCATCCATTCGCTGCATGTGAAGGCCGAACGCAGCGACCGGCTCGCCCACCTGCAGGCGAAGGTGGAGACCGCCCTGCAGCGCGCCGGCCTGCCGCCGGAGCGGCGCCGCTTCACGCCGCACATCACCCTCGCCCGCACCGACAAGGCGGCGCCGGACAAGCTCATCGCTTTCGTGCAGGCGCACAACCTGTTCCGCCCGCCCGCGGTGGTGATGAACCACTTCTCCCTGTTCTCCTCGCGGCTTGGCAAGGAGCAGGCGCATTACGAGGCCGAGGTGGACTACGCGCTGGATACGGCGCCGAACGGAGACGAGGTCCGCCCCGCGCCCGATGCAGACGCCTGAAGAAAGAAGGGGAACCGCTCCCCTGCCTTTTCAGCCGTTCAGGAGGGCGCTTCCGCCGAGGCGCCAACTGCTCTAGGCAGAGGCTGTGATCGCCCGGCTGCGTGCCCTTCTGCTGAGCCTGCTCGCGCTGCTGCTGCTCGGCCAGAGCGCGGCAGCCGCGGCGCATTGTCTTCGGCAGGCCCAGGGCGGCGCCACCCCGAGCGGGCTGGTGGTGCCGATCTGCACCCCGGGCGGCCTGGTCCAGGCACACAGCACGCATGATGGGCAAGATGAGGCGCCGCCGGTTCATGGCGAACCTTGCGTCTGCATCGTCTGCCATCTCCTGCCGCAGGCTGGGTTGCCACAGCCGCCCGCAATGCCCGAGCCAGCCTGGCTCCTGGCCCCGCGCTCGGCACCGCTGCCGCCTGCGCCACCGCCCCGGCCCCTTGCCCGGGCGCCACCCGGGATGCCGCGCGGGCCGCCCCTCGCCTGAGATCCGACGAGCCATCCACTTTCCCTCTCCCGCGGCCCTGCCGCGCCGGGCCGCATGAGGCTGGCCTGGCGCCGTGGCGGCTGCCTTCCGGATCACGCCATATGTTCTCTCGTCGTCTTCTGCTTGGCACCATTGCGGGGCTCGGCCTCGCCACCGCCGCCCTCGCGCATAGCTACACCGCCGGCGACATCGCCATCGGCCATCCCTGGAGCCGCGCCGCCCCGGCCGGCGTCACCGGTGCCGGCTTCATGACGCTCCGCAACACCGGCAGCACGCCGGACCGCTTGGTCTCGGCTCATGCCGAGATCGCCCGGACCGTCGAGATGCACACCAATGTGCAGGACGGGGCGGTGATGCGGATGCGCCCGGTCGAGGCCATCGAGGTCGCTCCGGGCCAGGAGGTGAAGCTCGCTCCGGGCGGACTGCACCTGATGCTGATCGGCCTGAAGCAGCCGCTCAACAAGGGCGCGCGGGTGCCGCTGACGCTGGTCTTCGAGCGCGCCGGCGCGGTTGAGGTCGAGCTGGCGGTGGAAGCCGCCGGCGCCGCCGGCGACCAGCACGCGCACTGAGCGGCGCAGGGCGGCGGACGGCTTCCTGCCCGCCGCCCATTGATCCGGGGAAGCGGATCGCCAAGTCTCTCCCGCACATGTCCGCCCCTCCCCTTGTCATCCTGACCGGCGCCGGCATCTCCGCCGAATCCGGCCTTTCCACCTTTCGCGACCCGGACGGACTCTGGGCGCGCCACCGCATTGAGGACGTGGCGACACCCGAGGCCTTCGCGCGCGACCCGGCGCTGGTCCATGCCTTCTACAACGCCCGCCGGGCGCAGCTGCGCGATCCCGCCATCCAGCCCAATGCCGCGCACCACGCGCTGGCGCGGCTGGTGGCTGCCTGGCCCGCCCCCGCCCTGCTGGTGACGCAGAACGTGGACGACCTGCACGACCGCGTCATGCCCGGTGCCGCCGCGGCCTCGCTCCTGCACATGCATGGCGAGCTGGCGAAGATCCGCTGCCTCGCCTGTGGCGCCCGGCGAGGCTGGACGGAGGACCTTTCCGCCGCCACCCCCTGCCCGGCCTGCGGCAAGGCCGGTGGCCTGCGGCCGGACGTGGTCTGGTTCGGCGAGATGCCGCTCGGCATGGACCGGATCGAGGCGGCGCTGGAGGATTGCGGCCTCTTCGTCTCGATCGGCACCTCCGGGCAGGTCTATCCGGCGGCCGGCTTCGTCGCCGCGCTGCGCGGCCGCGCCCGCACGGTGGAGCTGAACCTGGAGCCGAGCGCCGGCACGCATCTCTTCGACGAGGCCGAGCACGGCCCCGCCACCCAATGCGTCCCCCGCTTCGTGGAACGGCTCCTGGCGGAATGGACCTGACGCTGGAAGAGGCCGCGGCGGCCGCCCGCGCCTGCACCCTCTGCGCGGCGGCCCTGCCGCTCGGGCCGCGCCCGATCTTCCGCGTCAGCCCCACGGCGCGGTTGCTGATCGTGAGCCAGGCCCCCGGCACGCGGGCGCATGAAAGCGGCATTCCCTGGGAGGATGCTGCGGGCGACCGCTTCCGCGAATGGCTCGGCCTGGACAAGGCGCGCTTCCACGATGCCGCCCGGATCGCCATCCTGCCGATGGGCTTCTGCTATCCCGGCCGCCTGCCGCGCGGCGGCGACGCGCCGCCCCGGCCGGAATGCGCGCCGCTCTGGCACCCCCGCCTGCTGCCGCCAATGCGGAACCTGCGCCTGACGCTGCTGGTGGGGCGCTACGCCATCGCCGGCCGCCTTGGCGCGCGCGCCGCGGCGCGGCTTGAGGAGACGGTGCGGGACTTCCCGATACAGCTGGCGCAAGGCCGCTTTGTGCTGCCGCATCCCTCCTGGCGGACGAAGGTCTGGGCCGCGCGGCGGCCCTGGTTCGCGGAGGAGGTTCTCCCCGCCCTGCGGCGGGCCGTCGCGGCGGCGCTGGCGGACTAGCCTACCCTTCGCCTTCCAGCCGGGCGATCTCCTCGTCCGAGAAGCCGAAATGGTGGCCGATCTCGTGGATCAGCACGTTGCGGATCAGGCGGAACAGGTCCTCGCCGGTCTCGATCCACTCCACCAGGATGGGCTCGCGGTAGAGCAAGATGATGTCGGGCTCGCTGGGGACGCTGAAATGCGTCTTCTCCGTCAGCGGCACGCCCCGATAGAGGCCGGTCAGCTCCCAGGGATGCTGAAGTTCGAGCGCCTCCAGCGTCTCCTCGTCCGGCAGGTCCTCGACGAGGATGGCCGTGCCCTGAACGGCGCTGCGCAGTTCCTCGGGTATGGCGGAGAAGGCTGTCTCGGCCATCTCCTGCAGGTCCTCGAGCGAGGGAGGATGGTTGAAGCGCATGGGAGCCATCCTAGCATCCGCCGGCTGGCGCCGCGAAGCGCCGCGTCAGCGCGCCGTGGGCGGAGGTGTGGGTGCGGGTTCGGAAGCCGCCGGCCGACCGGAAGGGCGCACCAGCGCATCGCGAATTTCCATCAGCAGCTTTTCCTGCGTCGTCGGCGCCGCCGGCGCCGCGGGCTTGGCGGCCTGGTGCAACCGCAGCCGGGTCAGCACGCGCAGCAGCCAGAAGATCGCCAGGGCGACGATCAGGAAGCGGATGATGGCATTGATGAACATGCCGATCGCCAGCACCGCTGCACCGCTCTGGCGGGTGGCCTCCAGCGAGGGGCCGCGTTCCCCGCTCAGCACGATGAAGACGTTGGAGAAGTCCACCCCGCCGATCAGCAGGCCGATGATCGGATTGATGAGGTCCTGCACCAGCGAGTTGACGATTCCGGTGAAGGCAGCGCCGATGACGATACCGACCGCCAGGTCCACCACGCTGCCACGCATGATGAAGGCCTTGAACTCTTCCAGCCAGGCCGGTTCACGGACGTGCAAGTTGCGCGGCATATGGCCATCCTTCTCGGGAAGTCAGTGCAGGCGGCGCGAACGGAATGCGCCGGCGGCTCCTGGGAGCCGCCGGCAGGTAAACGCAAAGCCAAGCGCCGCGGCGCACCTCAGGGCGCGGTGCGCGGCGCCGGATTGGTCGGCGAAGCGGAGCTGCCGTCCATGCCAGTGCCGGACGTGCCCGTGCCGGACATGCCGGTACCCGCGCCGCTGACGGCGGAGGACGGGGTCTGGCCCTCCGGCACCACCATGCCGCCACCCATGTAGGCGCCGTTTCCGCTGGTGCTGGCGGCGCGGTTGCTGCTGCGGCTGCTGCGGCGGCTGCTGCGGCTGCCACTGTTCTCATCCAGCGGAGTCCGGACTTCCGGGTTCTTCCAGACCGGACGGCCGAGATTCACGTCGCTCGGCGAGGTCGTGGCGCCGGTCACGGCACCCGCGCCGCCACCGACCACGGCGCCAACGGCCGCACCAACCGGCCCGCCCAGCGCGCCAACGCCGGCGCCGGTCGCGGCACCCGCCGCCGCACCACCCGTCACGCGCTCGCGTTCGTTGGTCCCGCAGGCCGCCAGCGCGAGGGCCAGCGCAGCAGCACTCAAGATTCGCAGCTTCATCGCGGTTCTCCCTGTGCGATGCCCGCTGAACGCAGAAGCTGCCAAAAGGTTGTGCTGCCGCTTCAACTGAATTCATTTTTCTTGCGGACCTACCCAGCCGAGGCGACGTAATCCCGCAACTGGCTCGCCTCCTGCTCTGCCTCCTCGATGCGCGCCTTCACCAGGTCGCCGATGGAGATCATCCCGGCGAGCTGCCCATGCTCATCCAGCACCGGGAGGTGGCGCACGCGGCGGTCGGTGATCATCGCCAGCGCGTCGCAGACACGGGTGGTGGGCGAGACGGTGTGCAGCACCCGCGTCATCAACTGCTGCGCCACCAGTGCGGCGGCTTCGGCGCCCCGGCTGGCAAGGGCGCGCACGAGGTCCCGCTCGCTGACGATGCCCAGCACCGTGCCTGCCTCGTCACGCACGAGAACGGCGCCGATCCGGTGTTGCGCCAGCGTGCGGCAGACGGCCAGCGCGCCGTCCTGCGGGCCGACCGAGATCACCTGCGAGCCCTTGTGGCTCAGGATGCGGGAAATGGTCATGAACGCTGCTCCCTTCCTTGCGGCGGGCGCCGCTCAGGGAGGCGGACGCCCTGCCTTGTCGGAAAGGCGAACGATGCGGCTCCGGATTAACGGAAGTCCAGGAAAATCGGAGCGAGCCAGGCGGGCCCGGTCAGGCCGCGGCACCACCCAGCAGCCGCTGCGCCTCCCGCTCCGCCCGCCGGATCGACAGCACGAAGACCTGCCGGTTGGACTGCGCCAGGCCGTCGATGTCGGCGCCGAGCAGGAAGGCCAGGGCGCCCGCCGCGCCGGGCTGCGGCAGGGCGGCGGTGAGGCCCAGGAGCTGGCCCTCCTCATCCACCACCGGGCCGCCCGAGTAACCCATCAACGCCGGCATGCGGGCGGTGAAGCCACGCCCGAAGCCGGGCATCTCGGCATCCGGCGCCTCGACATGCCCCTGGGCGACGGCGCTGCCGATGCTCGGCGCCCCGGCCGCCCAGACCCGCTCGCCGCGCCGTGGCGGATCCTCCGCACGCCCGGCGGGAGCGAGGAAGCCCGGCGCCACCTGCAGCACGGCGAGGTCCATCCGCCCGCTGCGCGCCACCAGGCGTCCGGTCGCCTCCGCGCCATCCGCGCGGCGCAGCAGGGCGGAGGGCGCGCCGTCCAGCACATGGGCGCAGGTGAGCACGTGGCGGGCATCAAAGCCGACCACGCCGCCGCGCGTCAGGCCGTTGCACTGCAGGGTGGCGAAGCTGGCGGCGGTGATCTGCTCGGCGGGAGTGCCCTGCGCCAGCCGGGCAGCTGGCGCGGCGCAGCCAGCGAGCAGAGCCGGCAGGCCGAGCGTGCCCGCGACCATGCCCTGGAGGAAGCCGCGCCGCCCGCTGGTCATCCGTGTCCTGCTACCCCGCATCCGCGCCTCGACGAAAGGAAGGCCATCAACCTTTAGGTGAAATTCATCACCCAAGTTGCTCAAAAACATGAATTCGGCTCCTTGTGAAGCCGCTCATGCGCAGGGTGTGAGAAGAAGATGAGAGAAAGATGAAGCGCTGCGCCCCAGACAAGGGCACAGCGCTTGGCGGTAGCGGGTTCTGGAGGCTGTAGCGGCAGCCCGCGGCCTGTCAGGCCTCCGGCGCGGCCGGGGGATGGTTGCCGATCGGCTGCATCAGCGATTCGGCCTCGCGCTTCAGGCGGAGATAGGAGCGGAAGGAGAAGGGCAGCATGGTGCAGTAGATCAGCCCCGCCGCCGCCAGCGCGGCCCAGGGCTCGCTCACCAGCAGCGCCGCATAGGCGCCGATCGAGAGCAGCAGCGGCAGGACCAGTTCCCGCGGCACCTTGAAGTTCTTGAAGGACCAGGTGGGCAAGGTGCTGACCAGCGCCAGCGCTACCAGGATCAGCAGGACGCCGACGAAAGCGGGGTGGCGCACCGCCGAGGCCAGACCGGACCAGCCCCACCCGTCGAAGGCCAGCGAGGCGAAGAGCGGGAACATGGCCAGCAGCGCCCCGGCGGGGGCGGGCACGCCGGTGAAGAAGCTCTGCGCATAGGCCGGCTTCGGCGGCGGCCCCGGCAGGGGCATCGGCCCCGCATCCAGCGCCGCGTTGAAGCGCGCCAGCCGCAGCGACATGCAGACGGCGAACATCACGCAGGGCACGAAGCCCAGCCCACGATAGTCATGCATGGTCCAGAGATAGAGGACCATGGCCGGCGCCACGCCGAAGGAGAGGAAGTCGGCCAGGCTATCGAACTCGGCGCCGAAGCGGCTGGTGGCCTTCAGCAGCCGGGCCAGCCGGCCATCCAGCCCGTCGATCGCGCCCGCGGTGATGATCAGCCCCGCCGACACCTCCCAGCGCCCTTCCAGCGCGAACCGCATCGCCAACAGCCCCGCGCAGAGGCCGAGCAGCGTCAGGATGTTCGGGATCAGCCGGTTGAAGGACTGACCCTGGAAACGCGGCCGCTGGCGGGCGGCGAAGCGGAAGCGGCGCGGGCGTGGCGGGGAGACGTTCATCAGAGCATGGAACCCGGCGCGACGTCGGCGGTTGCCGGCTTCGGCGCGGCGGGGGCGAGTTCGGCGATCACCGTCTCGCCGCCGACCATGAGCTGCCGCGCCCCGACCAGCGGCTTGACGCCCTCGGGCAGGTAGAGATCGGTGCGGCTGCCGAAGCGGATCAGGCCGAAGCGCTCGCCGGCCTGAAGGCTGTCGCCCTCCCGCACGAAGCAGAGGATGCGGCGGGCCACCAGCCCGGCGATCTGCACCACCGCGACGTCCTGCCCGTTCGGCATCCGGATGGCCAGCGCGTTGCGCTCGTTGTCGTCGCTCGCCTTGTCCAGGTTGGCGCTGACGAACTTGCCGTGCCGGTAGGCGATGCGCGTCACCACGCCCTCGACCGGGCTGCGGTTGATGTGCACGTCGTTCACCGAGAGGAAGATCGCCACGCGCCAGCGCGGTGCCGGGCCGAGGCCCAGTTCGGCCGGCGGCACGACTGGCTCCACGCTCACCACCCTTCCGTCCGCCGGAGCGACGATCACCGGGCGGTCCGGCGTCACCCGCTCGGGGTCGCGGAAGAAGTAGAAGCAGAAAGCGGTGAAGGCGGCGGCGAGCCAGAACAGCCAGGAGCCCAGAAACAGGCCTCCGACCACGGCCACCGCCGCGCCACCGATGATGAAGGGCCGGCCCGCCGGATGCGGCGGGGCGAGGACCATGCGAAGGCTTTGCAAAAGCGCCATGACAGCAAGGTTATGGTCTGTCGCGCCCACGTAAACAACCCGCCTCCCAGCCAGGGCACAGGCAGACCCCCTTGCGGGAAAGGCCGGGGATGCGCCTCAATCCTGCTCTCACGGCGGAGGCGGAGGAAGCATGCGGCCGACAGGAACGATCCGCGTGGAAGTCTGGGACCCCTGGGTCCGGCTGGTGCACTGGGCGGTCGTCGGGCTGCTCGGCCTGTCCTGGTGGACCGCCGAGACCGGCCGGATGGACCTGCACCTCACCAGTGGCTACCTGATTCTCGCCCTGCTGCTGTTCCGGCTGGCCTGGGGCCTCGTCGGCTCCGAGACGGCGCGGTTCCGCCATTTCCTGCGCTCGCCGGTGGCGGCGCTCGGCCATCTCCGGCACCTGTTCCGCCGCGCCCCCGATACCGAACTGGGCCACAACGCCGCCGGCGGCTGGATGGTGCTGCTGCTGCTCGGCGTGCTGCTGCTGCAGGTCGGCACCGGCCTCTTCGCCGACGACCAGATCTTTACCCGTGGCCCACTCGCCGGCTTTGTCTCCGGCGCGGCGAGCGACTGGGCGACCTTCATCCACATCCGCAACTTCAACGTAATCCTGGCCTTGGCGGCGCTGCACGTGCTGGTGGTCGGGGTCTATGCCCTGGCCAAGGGGCAGAACCTGGTGCTGCCGATGCTGACCGGCGCCAAGCGGGTGCCCGCCGCCTTCGCGCGGCATGCCCCGCGTCTCGGCTCGCCGCTGCTGGCGCTGGTCCTGATGGCGGCGGCCGGCGCGGCGGCCTGGGGCCTCTCGCGGCTGGGCTGAAGGCCAGGGGAGAATGAATTCTCCCCCAGAGCCCGCTTTTTTTGTCAGTTTTGCCGCACGGGTGGCACGCGCTCACGCAAGGGCGGCCGGGAATGCCCTCGCCACAGGCGGCGCCAAAACCTGGCAGAAGAAGGAGGGGGTTTGGGGGAGTTCCCTCCCCCAATCTTGCTTCATCCAGGGATGAAGAGCGCGCCCTCCTTCAGCGGGAGCGGAACTCGCGATGACAGGCGCCGCAGGTGCCGCCCGCCTCGCGGAAGGCCGTGGCGGTGGCGCCCGCATCGCCGGAGGCCGCCGCCTGGTGCAGCTTGGTGGCGGCCTCGACCATCCGCGCCGAGGCGGCCTCGAAATCCGCCCGGTCCGACCAGACCGCGGGGCGGGCATGGGTGTCGCCCTTGTCGCTGCCGGGCGGGAACATCGCGGGGAAGCCCTGGTAGAAGCTCACCATGTCCTGGCTGCGCTCGGCCACCACGGAGAGGTCGCCTTTCGATTCGAGCGTCTTCTTGATCATCTCCATATGGCCGCTCATCCGCTTCAGCCCCGCCTGGCGCTGGGCGATGACGTCGCCCTGTGCCCAGGCAAGGCTGGCCGGGGCGAGGCCTACGAGGCCGGCGGCGCCCAGCAGGGCGAGGGCCAGGGAGGCTTGCTTCATGCGCATGCACGACTCCGGATCAGATTGCAGAACGCCCATCACACCACGCCCGGCGGAAGAGAAAAGCCGCTTTTCTGCGCCGGCGGTGCGAAGCTGCCCTTGCCGAGCCTCTCGGGCGGGGCTATACGCCGCGCCGTCCCTGATGAGACGCCCGGCCGGAACGACGGAGCGTAGCTCAGCCTGGTAGAGCACTGTGTTCGGGACGCAGGGGCCGGAGGTTCGAATCCTCTCGCTCCGACCAAATGATCCGGCCGGGTCAAAGCCCCGCCACACCGCCCCTTCCTGGGCCGTGCGGCGGGGCTTTTCCATTCCGGGCGCCAGCTTGCACATAGTTTGCTTGGGCAAGGTCCACCACCGGCGGCGCAAGGCCGTCGGCTGGAGGGAACCCGAACCAATGAAGCCAAGCCTGGCCCTTGCCTTCGCCTTCTCCATGAGCATGCCGGCGCTGACCCTGCCCGCCGCGGCGCAGACGACGATCGACAGCCTCGGCCTGACCGTCACCGCCACCCCGGCCGTGACCTCGGACTACCTGTTCCGCGGCATCTCGCAGACCCGCAACCGGCCGGCAGTCCAACTCACCCTCGATGCGCAGCACGAATCCGGCTTCTATGTCGGCGCCTTCGCCAGCAACGTCACCTTCCCCGGCAGCAACGCCCGTCAGGAACTGGACCTGCTGGCCGGCTACCGCCTCACCGCCGGCAATCTCGGCCTCGATCTCGGCGGCGTCTGGTACACCTATCCCGGCTATGACAAGCCGGAGGGCAGCCACGAATACAACTACGCCGAGGTCATGGCGAAAGGCAGCTACACGCTGGACCCGGTGAAGTTCGTCGGCACCCTCGCCTGGTCGCCGGACTTCTACTTCGAATCCGGCAGCGCGGTTTACCTGGAGGGCGGCGCGGACGTCGCCCTGCCCTTCGCCTTCACCCTCTCCGGCCGCTACGGCTATCAGTGGATCGACCGCAATCCGCGCTACGGCGCGCCGGACTATGCCAACTGGTCGGTCTCCGTCTCGCGCGAGGTCCTGGCGGGCTTCATCCTGAGCGTCGGCTACTACGACACCAGCCTCGCGAAGAGCGACTGCTTCGGAGGCACGAAATACTGCGACGCCCGCGCCCTGGTGATGCTGAGCCGGCCCTTCTGACGCTTCCGGCCCCGGCAGGTCCGGGGCCGCCCTCAGCGCGGCCGCCGTGCCGCCCAGAACATCAGGCCGCGGACCGGGAATACCCAGGCAAAGCCCGCCACCACATAGAACGGCAATTGCAGCGTCCAGTGCCATTGCTGCACATGGTCGCCAGCCCAGAGCACCAGGCCCAGATAGGCCAGCAGCCCGACGAAGCCGACCAGGCAGGCAATGAGGATGCGCGACATGCCTCCCTCTTGGCAGGGCGGCCCGGCTTCGCCAAGTGCAGGGTGGCCCATGTTTGCAGCGGGGCGCCGGGGGGCCTAGTCTCCGGCCCCGAAATCCGGGGCTTTGCCCCCTTCCGCCTCTTCCCGCCTGCCCGAAAGATCCCGATGCCCGAGCCCGGCCTGCCCTCTGCCCGCCACGATGCCGCTTTCGACCTGAAAGCGCATATCCGCAGCGTGGCGGATTTCCCGAAGCCCGGAATCCTCTTCTACGACATCTCCACCCTGCTGCGGGATGGCCCGGCCTGGAAGGCGGCGATGGCCCAGCTCGCCACGGTGGTGCGGCCGCACCGCCCGAAGCTGCTGGCCGGCATCGAGAGCCGCGGCTTCCTGCTGGCGGCGCCGCTGGCGCTGGAGCTGGGCCTCGGCTTCATCATGCTGCGCAAGCCGCGCAAGCTGCCGGGCGAGACCATCGGCTACGACTATGACCTCGAATACGGCACCGATCGCATCGAGATGCAGGCCGATGCCGTGGCGCCGGGCGACCGCGTGGTGATCCTCGACGACCTGCTGGCCACCGGCGGCACCATGGCCGCCGGCGTGCAGCTCCTGCGCAAGGCGGGGGCGGAGGTGCCGTTGGCCGCGGCGATGATCGAGCTGGCCTTCCTGAAGGGACGCGAGCGACTGGACGTGCCGGTGGAAACCCTCGTCTCCTACGATTCCTGATCATGGCGCGCCGCGGCTCCCGCCCCCCTGCCGCCGTCCGGGCAAAGCCGCACGGCGGTACGGGCCGGCTCGGGCGCCGCGACAGCCTGGGGCTTGGTGTCCTCGCCTTGCTGGCGGCGGCCTGCGGGCGACCAGCCCTCGCCCAGCCGCAACCCTCTGCCCTGGTGCCGGACAGCACCACCCTGCTGCTGCCCGGTCCGGAGGGCAATACGATCGCGCAATGGGCGCAGGAGGTGGCCACCCGCCTGGCGCGCGGCCTGCCACATGCCGTGGCGCTGCACAGCCTCGTGCTCGGCGGCCCGGACGGCGTGACCGCCGCCAACCGGTTCGCCACCACGGAAGCGGGCGACGGGCGGCTGCTGCTGGCCCTGCCCGGCCTCGCCGCGCAGGCCCGGCTGGTGGGCGAGAGCCGCGCCCAGTTTGATCCGGAGGGCTGGCTGCCGGTCTGCGTCTCCTGGCAGCCGGCGGTGCTGGCGGGGCGTGGGCGCTACCCGCTCGCCGGCAACCGCCCCCTGCGGCTGGCCCTCTCCACGCCGGGCGCGCCGGAGACGGCGGCGCTGCTGGCGCTGGACCTGATGGGCCATCCGGCAGTGCCGCTTTTCAACCTCACCGGTCCGGCGGCCGAGGCCGCGCTCGCGGCGGGCGAGGTGGATGCGATGGTGATCGCCGCGCCAGCCGCCCTTCGCCGCGCCGCGGAGCTGGGCCTGACGCCTTGGCTGGAACTGGAGGTGCCGGGCCGACGCGACTACCCGGAACTGCCCTCCACCGGCATGGCGGCGACCCTCCCGGCGCCCCTGGCGGCGGCCGAGGCGGGCTTCGCGGCGCTGCGGCTGCGCGCGGCCCTGATGCTGCCCCGCCTCACCTCGGCCGATGTGGTGGCTGCCTGGCGGCGGGCGGCACTGCGCTGGCAGGAGGAGGAGATGCGCCAGCCCATGGAGGGCGCGGCCCTGGCCCTGGCCGGGGCCGAGGCGCGCGCCATGGTGGCGGCGCTCACCCCCACTCCCACCGCGGTGCTGGCCTATCGCGAGTGGCTGCTGCGCCGGCTGGGCTTCCAGGCCGCCTGACCCTCTCCCTTTCCCGGCCCCATGGCGGTGGCGCAGCCTCAGTGGCAGGGCGCGAGCCCAGCCATGACCTGTTCGTTGATGCCAGCCAGAAGGCTGTAGTCGGGCGCCGGCCGGGCAATCTCGCGCAGCACTGCGCGCCCGAGGGTCTCCAGCCCCTGGCGCAACGCGAAGGGCAACGCGGTGCCGGGGGCGTGCAACGCCAGAAGCACGGCTTCCCACAGGTGCCGGGTGGCTTCGAGCGCCGCCTGGCCCGCGGGCGCATCGCCGCTCTCCTGCGCCCGCCGCAGTAGCAGGACAGCCCGGCGGAACAGCATGGCCTCTTCCATCCGCTGCCCGGCCAAGGCAGGCGGGCGCGGAACCGGCTGGCCCGCGGCCGCAGGTGTCATAGCGCGGGCTCCCCGGTGGCGGGCAGCAGGTCCGCGCCGCCCAGCGCCGCATCCTCATGCTGGATCAGGCGGCGGATCATCCGCAGCGCCTGGTAGCACTCGTCCTGCTCGGCCGCGGCGATGGCGTTGTCCAGCAGCTCCCATGCCTGCGCCGAGGTGGTGGCGGCACGGAACTCGGCGGCGAGGTCGCGTGCGAGCTCCAGGCCCCGCAACCGCTCCTCCTCATTGCCGATATAGGCGGTCTGCACGGCGAAATAGATGCGCCGGGCCGGCGTGGTCGCGGCCTCCGGCGTCATGATCTGCTTACCAAACAGGAAGCGCGCGCGGCTTGTCAGTTCGACCCGGGCGCGATTGCGGAAGCGGAGAGGCGCTCCATTGACGACCAGCAGGTCGCCCTGGCGCAGTTCGAGCACAAGCGTCGACATGGTTCGGCGGCTTCTCGGTGCGGGACGGCATGCGCCGGCGCCCGCTTGGGGGAACCGCTCCACAGCGCCGGCACGGGGCGATGAGGAACGGCCAGGGATGCTCACAAAGGCTGCCCGCCCTTCTTGCGGGGGTGGCGGCCATGGAGCGGCTCAGGCACTTCAGCGTTCAGGGCATGGTGGCCTTGCTCCTTGCCTCCGGCGGGCGCGACCGCGCCCCAGGAAGTCCGGCCTCTGGGCCAGGGCCGCCCTCACCGGACGCCGCAGATCGCGACACCAGGCAATCTGGCCCGGAAGGGCTAACGCTTCCTGAACAGCGAGGCTCAACCGGAACACGGTTCCGACGGAGGCGTGCAGCCGGGCGGCCGGGTGCGGCCAAGGCCAGCCGTCGAGCCCTCAGGTGCGCGCGGCCCAGCACAACATGGCCAGAACCTTCGACCTGACGCCCCGAAACGGCCACACGAAGCAGGAGTCCAACAGGCAGGGCATCCTCCGAAAAAAGAGACACGAACACCCTTTAGCGGCAATTGGTTCGGGCTGCGAAGCTTTTCCCGCGTAATGCGGCAGCACGATTCGCTCAACAATTGGAAAGGAGGCGCTACAGCAGGGCAGATCCGCGCTGGAGGGCGGCCGCGCAGCCGCGAAAACTCATGCTCCGCCCAGCACGAAGGCGGCGCCCGCAACGGGCTGCCCCCGCTCCTGGCGCAGCACCAGACCGCGCTCCGCGAGGATGCGCAGCCCGAGCGCCGCGACGAGCTTCCGCAACGCTGGCAGGTCGTGGCGGTAGCGGAGGCCCGGCCCCAGGGCATAGGCGCCGCCGGAGCCGCTCTCCACGCTGAAGACCAGCGCGCCGCCTGGCACCAGCGCCGCCGCCATGCCGGCAAGCGCAGGTCGCAGCGCACCGAGATAGTTCAGTACGTCCGCCGCCGCGATCAGGTCGTAGCGGCCGGGATGGCGCGGCAGGAAGTCGAGCAGGTCGGCCTCGTGCAGTGCCGTGTAGCAACCCTGCCGCGCCGCCTCGTCCAGCATGCGCGGCGACAGGTCCACCCCGTCCAGCACATGCGCGAAGGGGGCCAGCGCCCGCCCGGAGAGGCCGGTGCCGCAGCCGAGGTCGAGCACATGCCGGCTCCCGTCAGCCGCCAGCCCCACCTCCGTCAGCAGTTCGGCCAGCGCCGCCGGGGTGCGATAGGCAAGCTGCCCCTCCAGCTCGCGTTCGAAGCGCGGCGCATACTGGTCGAACAGCTCGCGCACATAGCCGGCCGGCGCCCGCTCCGGCGCCATGCCTTCGCCGAGCGCCGCCAGGAGGAAGCTCGCCTGCTCGGCCAGGCCCGGTGCGAGCGCGGGGAGAGCCAGGGCAGCCCGGGCGGCGGCCACGGCCGCTTCCCTCTGCCCCACTTCCCGGCAAGCATGCGCCAGCGCCAGATGCGCCTCTCCCGCGTCCGGCGCCAGGGCCACGGCCTGCCGCAAGGGCGCCAGCGCCTCCTGCGCCTGCCCAAGGCCGCACAGGGCCTGGCCCAGGTTGCGCAGGCTGGTCGGGTCCCGTGGCCGCCGTGCCAGCGCCGCGCGCAATGCCTCGGCCGCCGCCGCGAGTTGCCCGGCCTCGGCGAGGGTGCCACCCAGCGCGGCGAGAAACACCGGAGCCGTTGGCTGCAGCGCGACCGCGCGGCGGATCAGCGCCAGCGCGCGCATCAGGTCGCCACGCTGGCGGAAGACGAGGCCCAGCAGGTTCAGCGCATTGGCATCATCGGGACGGGCGGCGAGCAGGCGCTCATAGCGGGCCGCCGCGCCCTCCAGGTCGCCGGCCTGATGGCGCGCGACCGCCTCGCGGAGCAGGGCTTCAGGCGTCAGGGCTTTCCCTCCCGATCAGGGGCGGGACCGGTATAGCGGCAAAGCCGCGGCGCCACGAACCCTCATGGCGCGAGCCGAGTCGCAGGCCGGGGCGCGGGCGGTCCGCCGGACCGCCCAGGACCAACCTCAGGCGGCCACTCAGAAGAGGCCTTCGATGCGGCCTTCGGCATCCAGCCCGATGCTTTCCGCCGCCGGATGGCGGGGCAGGCCGGGCATGGTCATGATGTCGCCGGCGATGGCGACGACGAAGCCGGCCCCTGCCGAGAGCCGCACCTCGCGCAGCGGCAGCACATGGCCCTCCGGCGCGCCCAGCATGGTGGGATCGGCGCTGAAGGAATACTGCGTCTTGGCGATGCAGACCGGCACATGGCCGAAGCCCTGCTCCTCGAAGCGCCGCAGCTTCGCGGCGACCGGCGGCGGGATGCTGACGCGCTCGGCGTGGTAGATCTCGCGCGCCACCGTCTCGATCTTGCCGGTCAGCGAGAGATGGTCGGAATAGAGCGGCTCGAACTTCGCGCTGCCGCCGGCCACCAGCGCCTGAACCGCGCGCGCAAGGTCCGCCGCGCCGGCCGCGCCCTCGCCCCAGTGGGTGCAGAGGATGGCCTCGGTGCCGAGCTTCGCCATCGCCTGCTTCACCGCGGCGATCTCGGCCTCGGTGTCGCTGGTGAAGCGGTTCAGCGCCACCACCACGGGCAGGCCGTACTTCTGCATGTTCTGCACGTGCCGCGCCAGATTGGTGATGCCGCGCCTCACCGCCGCGACATCCTCGGTGCCGAGGGCCGACTTCGCGACGCCGCCATGCATCTTCAGCGCCCGCACCGTGGCGACGACGACGCAGGCCGAGGGCGTGAGGCCGGCGGCGCGGCACTTGATGTCGAGGAACTTCTCCGCGCCGAGATCGGCACCGAAGCCCGCTTCCGTCACCACCACATCGGCCAGCCGAAGGCCGAGCTGCGTCGCCATCACGCTGTTGCAGCCATGCGCGATGTTGGCGAAGGGGCCGCCATGCACCAGGGCGGGCGAGCCTTCCAGCGTCTGCACCAGGTTGGGCGCCAGCGCCTCGCGCAGCAGGGCCGCCATGGCGCCATCCGCCTTCAGGTCATGCGCGGTGACGTTCCGCCCGTCCCGGGTCTGGCCGACGATGATACGGCCGAGTCGCGCGCGCAGGTCGTCGAGGTCGCGCGCCAGGCAGAACACCGCCATCACCTCGGAGGCCACGGTGATGTCGAACCCGTCCTCGCGCGGGAAGCCGTTCGGCACGCCGCCGAGCGCCGCGTTGATCGAGCGCAGCGCGCGGTCGTTCATGTCCACCGCGCGGCGCCAGGAGATGCGGCGCGCGTCGAGGCCCAGCTCGTTGCCCCAGTAGAGGTGGTTGTCCACCATCGCGGCCAGCAGGTTGTTGGCCGAGGTGATGGCGTGGAAGTCGCCGGTGAAGTGGAGGTTGATCTCCTCCATCGGCGCCACCTGTGCGCGGCCGCCGCCCGTCGCGCCGCCCTTCACGCCGAAGCACGGGCCGAGCGAGGGCTCGCGCAGGCAGATCATGCTGCGGGTACCGAGCGCGTTCAGCGCGTCGCCAAGACCGATGGTGGTGGTGGTCTTGCCCTCGCCGGCGGCGGTCGGGCTGATGCCTGTCACCAGCACCAGCGCGCCCTGCGGCCGCTCCCGCTGCGCCGCCACGAAGTCCAGACTGATCTTGGCCTTGTAGCGGCCATAGGGTTCCAGCGCCTCGTCGGGAATTCCCGCGCGCGCGGCGATCTCGCCGATCGGGAGGAGCTTCGCCGCGCGGGCAATGTCGAGGTCCGTCGCCATGAGGTCATCCTGCTGCCTGCCTGCGGCTTATCGTCGCGCCTACGAAGCGACAAGCCATCTCGGCCATTGGCAAGCTCCGCCGTCCCATGTCACGTTGTCAGACAAGAACAACCCGTGAGGAAATTTCTATGCATCGCCGCACGCTTCTGGGCGCATCGCTGGCCGGGGGCACGCTGGCCCTCCCGGCGCTCCGATCCGCCCGCGCCCAGGGCGCATGGCCGAATCGGCCCGTCACCATGCTGGTGCCCTTCGTCGCCGGCGGCCCCAGCGACATCGTCGCGCGCGCCATCGCCAACCGCATGAGCCAGACCATCGGCCAGCCTGTCGTGGCGGAGAACCGCGCCGGGGCGAATGGCGAGGTGGCCGGCCGCCTGCTCGCCCGCGCCGAGCCGGACGGGCACACGCTGATGGTCGGCTCGATCGGCGTCTACGCCATCAACCCGGCGCTACGGCCCGACCTGGGCTACGACCCGGTCAAGGAATTCGCCCCCGTCACCCTCGCCGTCACCATGCCGAACGTGCTGGTGGTGAACCCCGAGAAGGTGCCGGTGAAGACCACCGCGGAGCTGATCGCCTGGTTGAAGGCCAATCCCGGCAAGGCCTCCTATTCCACCAGCGGCGTCGGCTCCTCCGACCAGATGACGACCGAGCTGTTCAAGCAGCGCACCGGGGTCGACGTGGCGCATGTGCCCTATCGCGGCGGCGCCGCGGCGGCAACCGACCTGATCGCCGGCAACGTGCAGATGTCCTTCCAGAACCTCGGCACCGTCGCCGGCCATATCCAGGGCGGGCGGCTGCGCGCGCTGATGGTGACGGACGCGCAGCGCCACCCCGTGCTGCCCGAGGTGCCCACCGCCGCCGAGGCGGGGCTGGACGACTTCGTCATCACCAGCTGGCAGGCGCTGATGGCGCCGGCCGGCATGGCGCCCGAGCTGCTGCAGCGCGTGCACGCCGCCGCCGCCGAGGCGCTGCAGCATCCCGAGGTGCGGCCGCGCCTGGAGCAGATCGGCATGACGGTGGTGGGTAACAGCCCGGAGGAATACGGCAAGTTCCAGCGCGCCGAGATCGAGCGCTGGCGCAAGGTAATCCAGACCGCCGGCATCACCGCCGAATGAGCGGCCCGCGCGCGGCTATGACGCAGATCAAAGCCGCGCGCGCTGCCACGGCCTAGCTTCACCTCCGGCGGTGCGAGCGCCGCCTGGAATGATGAGGTTGGTCGTGAAGAAGACAATCTGCGGAGCGCTGGCCGCTGCCGCGATGGGTGCCGCCCTGATGGCGTCACCCGCCCAGGCCCAGGATGCCGTGCGCGGCAAGCAGGCCGGGGATCTGGTTCTCGGCTTCGGCGTGATCGGCGTGCTGCCGGAGAATGGCGGGCGGGTGGACGCCATCGGCGGCAAGCCCTCCGCCTCCGACACCGCGACGCCGCAGCTCGACCTCACCTACTTCCTGACACCACAGATCGCGCTGAACCTGATCGCCGCCACCAGCCATCACGACGTGACGGTGAAGGGCTCGGCGCTGGGAGATGTGGATCTCGGCAGCGTCTGGGCGCTTCCGCCCACCCTGACGCTACAGTTTCACCCGCTGCCGCAGGCGCGCTTCAGCCCCTATGTCGGCGTCGGCGTGAACTACACCGTCTTCTACAGCGAAGGCGGCAAGCGCACGCCGCCGGTCGCCAAGGTTGATGTCGAGAATGCCTGGGGCTGGGCGCTGAATGCAGGCGTGGACTACGAGCTCACGCCACAATGGGGCATCAATTTCGACGTCAAGAAGCTGTTCCTGCGGCCAGACGTCTCGGTGAACAGCGGCGCCATCGGGGCGCGCGCCGATCTCGATCCCTGGATTGTCGGCGCGGCGGTGCGCTACCGCTTCTGACCCGCCCGGGAGGGGCCACGCCCCTCCCCGCCATCAGCCCGGCCCATCCGGCGGGTCCAGCAGTTGCAGGCGGGTCACCCGCCAGCCGCCGGCCTGCCAGGCAAGGTCGAGCCCGAGTGCACCCGGCCCCCGTGCGGGGCCGATCTCCACCCACATCCGTCCCCAGCCCAGTGGGCGCAGGCTGCGCACTGCCTCCAGCGGCCGCAGCGCAGCGTCACGCTGCGGCGGCAGATCCTGCCGCGCCAGCACCATCCGGCGCAAAGCCGCCGGATCGCTCCAGCCCTCCGCCACCGCCGCCGCCAGCCCGGCGAGATAACGGCCGGCCTCGGCATTGCCGGCCGCTACGCTGCCCGAGAAGGACCGCGGCGCCGGAGGCGGCGCGGAGAGGGCGGAGGAGAGGTCCAGGCGGCCGAGCAGCGACGGGACATCCGGCCAAAGGGCCAGACCGGCCATGCTGAGCGCGGGCTGCGCCGGACCGGAGAGCCCGAGCGCACCCAATGCCAGGCAACCCGCCACCATCAGCCTGCGCGGCCCCCGCCAGCCGGAAGGGGCGGGCCGTGTCACCGCCTCCGGCAGGCTGGGATCAGGCGCAGGATGCGCGGCAGCCTGGCGGGCCTCGTAGGCGTCCCACACTTCGCTCCACGGATCGTCCACCCTAGCGGAAGGCATCCGCGGCTCCGCCCGCGATGCACCAAGTCAATCCCAAATGTCTCATGCGGCGTTCCAACCGTCTCGATGTTCTATTTTTTAAGATTATCGGGACAGTGGTTGGTATTTGGTAAACGCACCTGAATGACGTGCTGACACGATCACGCGAAGCGTGCGAGCTGGCTTTCGAGCTGCGTCAGTGCATCGGCGAAGGCCGCGTTCATCGCCGCCGCGGCGGCTTCGGGCGGCAGGGGGCGCGCCGGCGGCAGCGGCGCGGTGCCGGTGATGGAAAGCTGCGCCAGGATGCGGGTGTTGTTGCCGCTTTCGCGCATCACCACGGCGGAGAGCCCCACTCGCGCCTCGCCCCGTCCGAGATCGGCGAGCAGCGCGGTCAGCTCTGATTCCAGGATCAGGTCGGCCTGCGCCCGGCTGCCCGGCGTGATCACCGCGGCGAACAGGCCGGAGGCGGTGAGCCAGCGGCGCAACGCCTCCTCGGCCAGTTCGGCCGGCGGCGCCGTCCACTCGGCGTAGAAGTCCACCGACTCGGTGCCGTCCGGTCGCAGGCTGCGCAGGCCGCGGGTGTCGAGCGCCGGCGAGGCCCGCATCAGCCGCACCAGCAGCACCCGCTTGTGCCCGCCCCGCGCGGGCGGCGCCTCGCGTCGCGGCGCGAGCGGGAAGCGCTTCACCTCGACATAGGGATATTCGGGCAGCACCGAGCAGGCGGCGAGCGTCGGCAGGGTGAGCAGGAGCAGGCGGCGGCGCATGGAACTTCCCTTCGGGGGATCAGCGGTTGGGCGGCGGCGGTGCGCCGAACAGCACCTGGCCGGGCGCGCGGCGCAGCGCCTCCGTCGTATCGCGCAGGTTGCTGACCGTGGCGCGCAGGTCGCGCAGCAGCGGCACCAGATCCGCGGTGGTGCTCTGGGTGGTGTTGCGGGCGGAGCGCGCGGTCTGCTCCAGCGCGCTGATCACGGCGGGCAGGCGGCTCAGGCTCTCGCGCAGTTCGTCGGCGGCGGCGCGGGCGCTGGCCAGCGCCGCCTTCGTGTCGGCGCTGCCCAGGAGGGCGCGCAGGTCGGCCGCCGCGCCGCGCAGCTCCGCCACCGTGGCCGGGATGTCAGACTGCGTCACCGCCTGGCGCACCGCGCCCAGCGTGGCGGCGGCCTCGGTGAAGGTGTGGGAGAGGTCGCCGTTCTCCACCTGCCCGCGCACGCTGGAGACCACCGCCGTCACGTCGTTCAGCAGCTCCTCCAGCGGCGCCTGCTGGATGCGGGCGAGGATGGCCTCCGCCGCGTTCTGCACCTGCGCCACGGTGGAGGGGATGGAGGGAATCACCGGATAGGCCGGGGACCAGGGCAGCTCGCGCTCGGGGAAGCGCTCGGGGCTGACGAAGTCCAGCTCGATATAGGCGACGCCGGTGATGCCCTGGGTGGCGAGCCGGGCGCGCAGGCCCCGCTCCACCGCCCGCTGCACCTGGGAGGGGTCGTCCATGGTGGCCTTCTCGGTGTCGAGGGCGAGGCGCACCAGCACGAGCTGGAAGGCCTCCATGGCGGCGTTGCGGTTGGTCGGCGGGTATTCGGCATTGACCAGCCCGACCTTGCTGACCTGGCCCACCTGCACGCCGCGGTAGCGCACCGGGGCGCCCACCTCCAGCCCGGTGACGCTCTCCCGCAGGTAGGTCTCGAAGATCATGCTCTTGCCGCCGAAGCCGCCGCCGGTCAGGAAGAGCAGGAAGCCGAGACCGAGCCCCAGCCCGACCAGGATCAGCGCGCCGACGCGCACATAGAGGCCGCGATGTGTCGCCATGATTCAGGCCGCCTCCCGGCGGAAGAAGGCACGCACCGTGGGGTGCGTCGCGTGGTCGCGCAGCTCGCGCGGGTCGCCCTCGGCGATCATGCCCTTGGCTTGCTTGTCCAGCATGATGCAGCGGTCGCCGATGGCCAGGATGCTCTGCAGCTCGTGCGTCACCACCACGAAGGTGGTGCCGAGGTCGCGCGCCAGGTCCTTGATGAGCTGGTCGAGCCCGGCGGAGGTGATCGGGTCCAGCCCCGCCGAGGGCTCGTCGAGGAACAGCACGGAGGGGTCGAGCGCCATGGCGCGGGCGATGCCGGCGCGCTTGGCCATGCCGCCCGAGATCTCGGCCGGCAGGCGGTTGGCAGCGTCCGACAGGCCGACCAGGCCGAGCTTGACCCGCGCCACTTCCTCCCGTGCGGAGCGCGGCAGGCGGGTGTGCTCCTCCAGCGGCAGCATCACGTTCTCCAGCAGCGTCATCGAGCCGAACAGCGCGCCGGACTGCCACATGACGCCGATGCGCGACAGCAGTTGCCGCCGCGCCGCGCCCTGCGCCGCCTCCATGTCCTCGCCGAGGATGTGGATCTCGCCCTCGCTCGGCCGGTAGAGCCCGATCAGCAGCTTCAGCAGGGTGGACTTGCCGCAGCCCGAGCCGCCGAGGATGACGAAGACCTCGCCTCCCGCCACCTGGAAGGTGACGTCGCGGAACAGCACGTTGCTGCCGAAGGCCATGGTGAGGCCGCGCGCTTCCACCACCGGGTTCTCGACCCGGGTGCGGTGGATGTCCGTCGTTTCCGGCGCGTCCGCCATCACCAGCCCAGCCGGTAGAAGAGCACGGCGAAGAGCCCGTCCAGCACCACCGTCGCGACGATGCCGCCCACCACCGCCGCCGTCGCCGCGTCGCCCACCGCGCGCGGCCCGCGCCCGGCGGCAAGGCCGGAGCGGCAACCGATCAGGGCGATCGCCAGGCCGAAGACCACCGACTTGCCGAGGCCGCCGAGCAGCCCGCCCAGCGTCAGCCATTGCTGGAGCTGGTTGATCACCAGCGCCGGCGGAAAGCCCAGCGTGCCCATCACCACGCCCATGCCGAGCAGGCCGGAGAGGTCCATCAGCAGGCTGAGCACCGGCATCACTGCCATCGCCGCGACGAGGCGCGGCAGCACCAGCATGGCCATGGGGTCCACCCCCATGATGCGCAGCGCGTCGATCTCCTCGTTCACCGTCATGGTGCCGAGTTCGGCGGCGAAGGCGGAGCCGGTGCGGCCGGCCAGGATGATGGCGGCCACCAGCGGCCCCAGTTCGCGCACCAGTGAGATGCCGACCAGCGGCGGGATGTAGATCTCGGCGCCGAACTGCCGCATCGGGATGGAGGACTGGAAGGCCAGGATGACGCCGATCAGCGTACCCAGCAGCAAGGTCAGCGGGAAGGCGCGCAGCCCGGCCTCGTCGAGGTGGCGCAGCAGGTCGTTGAAGCGCAGCCGGCGCGGGTGGCGCAGCACCGCCGCGCCCATCACCGCCGTCTCGCCGATGAAGCCGGTGGAGACGAGCATCCGGTTCATCAGGCTGACGCCCCATGCGCCGACCCCCGCCACGAAGGGCAGCCGGGCCTCGCCCGCGGCGGGGCGCGGCGCGGCCAGGGCGGCGCGGGCGCGCTCCAGCACCGCCGCCACCGGCTTGCTGGCGCCCTCGACCGCCGCGCTCTCGGACAGGCTGGCGCTGCGCAGCACCAGGGCGGCCCCGGTGGTGTCCAGGCTGGAGACGCCGGAAAGGTCCAGCCGCCGCACGCCGCGCGCGGCCTTCTCCACCGCTTCCCAGATCGGGCCCACCTGGCGCGTCACCAGTGCGCCGCGCAGGCGCAGGGTCTCGCCCTCGCGGTCGAAGCCCGCCTGTTCCACTGTGTCACTCATCGGAGGCTGCATCTAAGCAGCGATGGCGCAAGTTTAACCCCCGGTCCATCAACCTATCCTTCATGCCAGGGCTGCGAGGGCGGCCCGGGCCGCCGCCTCGCCGGTCTCCCAGGCGCCGCCCACCGTGCCGGCGAAGCGCGGATGGCAGGCCTCCCCGGCGAAGCAGAGCCGGCCGCCGGCCCGCGGCGCCGCCAGGGCGAGACGCGCTTTGGCACCGCCAGGGCGGGCATAGGAATAGGCGCCCCGCGCGAAGGGATCGGTGCCCCAGTGGCTGGCCAGCGCCCCGCCGCGGCGCAGGGCGCGGTCGGCGCGGCCGCCATAGGCGCGGCGCAGTTCGGCGAAGGCGAAGTCGGTCAGCGCCGCCTCCCCTTCCCGCTCCAGCACCCAGGCCGCCTCGCCGCCCAGGAAGCCCATCAGGTGGTCATGCCCGAAAGGCCAGGCGATGAAGGTCATCGCCGCCTCGTCCTCCTGCTCGATGCGCCGCTCCAGCCCGGTGAAGGGCGCAAGGTCCAGCCGGTCCCCCCCGGCGGCGCGCAGGCCGAGCTTGGTCAGCAGGCCGAGCGGCAGGTCGTGGATCGCCTGCTCCGTCGCCGCCGGCAGGGCGGGCTCGAAGCGCAGCCCCCCGGCCGCCAGCACGGCGGTGGGCAGGGTGACGATGGCCGCCTGCGCCGCCACCCGGCCGAAGCCGCCCTCCGCCACCACGCCCCCGGCCCCACCCCAGCGCAGCCGCTCCACCACCGCGCCGAAGGCGATGGGCAGGCCAGCGGCAAGGCGGGTGAGCAGGCCGCCGATGCCGCCCGGCAGCAGCAGGTTGGGGCCGCCGAGGTGGGTGGCCATGAAATCCCGCAGGTCCATCGCGGCGAGCGGCGCGGCGGCGATCACCGATCCCTCCCAATGCGCCACCGTGGCATCCCAGAAGCCGCCGCGCGGGGCGTAGTCGGCCGCCGTGGCCGCCGGGGGTGCCTCAGCCAGCGCGGCCTCCAGCCGAGGGTGGAAGGCCGCATAGGCGGCGTCGTACTCCGCCATCTCGGCCTCGGTGGCGAGGCGGCCATCCAGGAAGCAGACATGCCGGCGCACCGCATCGTGGTCGAAAGGCGCCAGATCCGCTGCCAGCGGGGTCAGCGGGTTCTGCCCGGCCTGGTGCAGCCAGGTGGCGCCGAGGTCGAAGGGTGCGCCGAGGGTCGTGCTATCGGTCCAGGCACGGCCGCCGGGGCGGCTGCGTGCCTCCAGCACCTGCACGCGGCGCCCGGCGGCCAGGACGGTGCGCGCCGCCGCGATGCCGGCCGCGCCGGCACCGATGACCAGGATGTCGGGGTCGCTCATCGGGGCCGCGCCGTCAGTCGCGCCGCCCCCGGCTCCAAGCCCTCTGGCCACGGGAGAATTCGGCCGCATCGGCCACCGCATTCGGCACCACCCGCTTGCCCACCGGGAAGAGCGAGGCGGCGGCGAGCTTCAGATGCGCCCAGGCGAAGGGCAGGCCGATGATGGTGACGGCGGTGCTCACCGCCAGCGTCAGGTGCGAGAGGCAGAGCCAGATGCCCGCCAGCAGAAACCAGATGAGGTTGGCTAGCCAGCCCAGCGGGCCGGAGCCGATGGTGCCGAAGCCGTTCAGGTCCTCGGTGGAGACGAGGCGGCGGCCGAAAGGGGCGAAGCTGTAGCTGGCCATCATCAGGCAGGCGCGCGCCCAGGGCAGGCCGATCACGGTAATCGCCATGATGCCCGCCGCCAGCAGCCAGAGCAGCGCCGGGATGAAGCCCAGCCCCGGCACGTTCCACAGGATGTTCAGCAGCAGCGCCACCTACGACCTCCTCTTCGCCTCAGGGGTGAATGCCGCCCGGCCGCCCGGGGTTGCTCCCCGCGCCGCGGCTCCGCAGGAGTTGCCGATACAGGGGCGGCGGCGGGAAAGCGAGCATCCGTGCGTGACAGCACCGGCGACGCGCCGCAGAGTGCAGGTTTGGCTGCGGGAAGGATGAACATGGCGGATTCGACGGATGCGGGGGCGCTGAAGCCCCATTCCTCGCACTGGGGTGCGTTCCGCGCCGGGTGGCAGGGCGACACGCTGGTGGTCGAGCCGCATCCCTCCGACCCCGACCCCTCCCCCATCCTCGGCAACTTCGCCGCCGCCCTGCGCCACAAGGCGCGCATTGCCCGCCCGATGGTCCGGCGCGGCTGGCTGGAGCGCGGCCCGGGGCCGGACACCGCGCGCGGGCGGGACGAGTTCGTCCCCGTCTCCTGGGAGAAGGCGCTGGACCTACTGGCCGGCGAGCTGGCGCGGGTGCGGGACAAGCATGGGCCGCGCGCGATCTTCGGCGGCTCCTATGGCTGGTCCTCCGCCGGGCGCTTCCACCACGCGCAGAGCCAGGTGCACCGCTTCCTGAACGTCGCGCTCGGCGGCTATGTCCGCTCGGTCAACAGCTATAG
>Ga0182742_1000226_pt1 | contig 107382 bp, 96 predicted proteins | sample eDN5th37CBELigMG_FD_128880 | JGI IMG/M metagenome (GOLD analysis project Ga0182742, IMG submission 128880) | Enriched Miracle-Growth compost microbial communities from Emeryville, California, USA - eDNA 5th pass 37_C BE-Lig MG (version 2)... ...
GAGGTCCGGGACGGCGCCTGCCGCTTCTTCCGCGCCGTGCTGGGGCCGGAGTACAACGCCGCCCATCGCGACCATTTCCACCTCGATCGCGGGCCCTGGCCGCGCTGCAGCTGAACGCACCCCGCATTGACCCGCGTGCGGCGATCCACAAGAAGGGGAGACGAGAGGGAGGAGCTGAACGCGCAGGCCATGGCCGGCCGTGCCATGCTGCGCCGCATCGCGGGCCGCGCCGGCCCGCAGGACCCGTGCCGATGCCGATTCCTGCCCGCTGCCCCGCCGACCTGCTGCCCGCCGGCGAAACCTCTCCGGGCCGTGGAGGCTGAGTCGCGATGCTCAGAAGAATCCTTCAGGGCCGGCGGCCGACCCTCGCGACACTGCCGCTCCCGGTCCGCTGGGCGGTGATGCTCGGCTTGTCCACGCTTCTCGTGCTGGTTCTGGAACTGTTCGGCCTACCGGCGGCACTGCTGCTCGGCGCCATGGCGGCGGGCATCCTGGTGGCGGTGATGGAGGGTGGCCTGCGCGTCGCGCCTTTGCCTTTCACTCTCGCTCAGGCGGTGATCGGCTGCATGATCGCCCGCAGCATCAAGCCCGAGATCCTGGGCGAGCTGCTGGTGGACTGGCCGATCTTCCTTGCCGGTGTCGCCTCGGTGCTGGCGGCGAGCAGCCTACTCGGCTGGCTGCTGGCGCGCCGGCAGGTGCTGCCCGGCACCACCGCCATCTGGGGCTCATCCCCTGGCGCCGCCTCGGCGATGATGCTGATGGCCGAGGCGCATGGCGCCGATGTCCGGCTCGTCGCCTTCATGCTCTATCTGCGCGTGGTGGTGGTGGCGACGGTGGCCTCGGTGGTGGCCCGGGTCTGGGTCGGGGTGCCGGAAGGGGCGGTGCAGAGCGATCCTTGGTTCCCGCCGGTGGACTGGCTGGCGCTGGGCGCCACGCTGGCGGCCGGGCTCGGCAGCGCCCTGCTGGCGCGGCAACTGCGCCTCCCGGCCGGGGCCATGCTGGTGCCGATGTTCCTCGCCGCGCTGCTGCAGGGCTTCGGGCTCATGACCATCGAGCTGCCGCCCTGGCTGCTGGCGACGAGCTACGCCGTGGTGGGTTGGAGCATCGGCCTGCGCTTCACCCGGCCGATCCTGGCGCACGCGGCGCGGGCGCTCCCGCGCGTGATGGCCTCCACCCTGGCGCTGATCGCCATCTGCGGCGTCTTCGCCGCGCTGCTGAGCCTGCTGCTGGGAATCGATCCGCTCACCGCCTACCTCGCCACCAGCCCAGGCGGCGCGGATTCGGTGGCTATCATCGCCGCCTCCAGCCAGGTGGACATCGCCTTCATCATGGCCATGCAGATGGCCCGCTTCCTCATCGTGCTGGTCACCGGCCCGGCGATTGCCCGCTTCTTCGCGCGCCGTTTGCCGCCCTCTTCCGCGCCTCAAACGGCTGAGGTATCATGATACCACAGTATTTTCCCTTGACCCGGAGCGCCGTGGCGGCGATAAGCCCGGCACCCGATACCAGGACTTTACGAAGCGCATCATGCTGACCACGCAGACCCGCTCGCTGAAGCCGGCGGAGGTCAAGAAGGGCTGGGTGCTGATCGATGCGGACGGGCTCGTGCTCGGCCGCCTCGCTGCTCTCGTCGCCACTCGCCTCCGCGGCAAGCACAAGCCGCAGTTCACCCCGCATGTCGATTGCGGCGACCATGTCGTCATCATCAACGCCGACAAGGTGAAGGTGACCGGCAACAAGGCCGAGCAGTCGGTCTTCTATTGGCACACCGGCTATCCCGGCGGCATCAAGGGCCGCACCGTGCGCGAGCGCCTTGAGAGCCGCTTCCCGGAGCGCGTCATCGAGAAGGCCGTCGAGCGCATGATCACGCGCGGCCCGCTCGGCCGCCGCCAGATGAAGAACCTGCACGTCTATGCCGGGGCCGAGCATCCGCATGCCGGTGCCCAGCCCGAGACGCTGGACATCGCCGCCCTGAACCGCAAGAACAAGGTGGCCTGAAGACCATGAGCGAGCAGACCACCGCCAATTCCCTGGCCGACCTGAAGAACCTGGTTGCCGGCACCCCGGCCGCCGGAGAGGCCGCGGCCGCGCCGCGCGAGCCGAAGCGTGACCAGTTCGGCCGCGCCTATGCCACTGGCCGCCGCAAGGACGCCGTGGCCCGCGTGTGGGTGAAGCCGGGCAAGGGCACCGTCGAAATCAACGGCAAGCCCGCCTCCAAGTACTTCGCCCGCCCGGTGCTGCGCATGCTGATCGCGCAGCCCTTCCTGGTGGCCGACCGGTACCAGCAGTTCGACGTGTACTGCACGGTTGCCGGCGGCGGCCTCTCCGGCCAGGCCGGCGCGGTGCGGCATGGCATCAGCCGCGCGCTGACCAACTTCGAGCCGGAGCTGCGCGGCATCCTGAAGAAGGCCGGCTTCCTGACCCGCGACCCCCGCGTCGTCGAGCGCAAGAAGTACGGCAAGGCGAAGGCCCGACGTTCCTTCCAGTTCAGCAAGCGCTGACGCTGGCGGGCCGGCGTTGGCGCCGGCCCTTCAAGGGCTGTACATCGGAAAGGGCGGGTCCGCAGGGACCCGCCCTTTCTGCTTTCCTGCTATCCCTACCGACCCCTTCAAGGAGAGCCAGATGGCCAAGGGTGCAGTTCCCGCGATCTTCATCGACGGCGAGGCCGGAACCACCGGACTCGGCATCCGTCAGCGCCTGGAGGCCCTGCCGGGCATCGCGCTGCGCTCCATCGACCCGGAGCGCCGCAAGGACCCCGAGGCCAAGCGCGCCCTGATGGCGGAGGTGGACCTCGTGGTGCTCTGCCTGCCCGACGCCGCCGCCAAGGAGAGCGCGGCGATGGCCATGGCGCTCGGCGCCGATGCCCCCAAGCTGCTGGACGCCTCCACCGCCCACCGGGTGGACCCGGACTGGGTCTATGGCGTGCCCGAGCTGGCGCCGGACCAGGCGGCGAAGATCGCCGCCGCCCCGCGCGTGGCCAATCCGGGTTGCTACCCCACGGGCGGCATCGCCCTGCTGCGCCCGCTGGTGGCCGCCGGGCTGATCCCGGCCGACCACCCCGTCACGGTGAACGCCGTCTCCGGCTATTCCGGTGGCGGCAAGGCGATGATCGAGGCCTACGAGGCCCATGCCGCGCCGAACTTCGAGCTTTACGGCCTCGGGCTGGAGCACAAGCACCTGCCGGAGTTGCAGATGTACTCCGGGCTGACGCGGCGGCCGATCTTCGTCCCCAGCGTCGGCAATTTCCGGCAGGGAATGCTGGTGTCCATCCCGCTGCACCTCGATACGCTGCCGGCGCAGCCTTCTCCGGCCGAGCTGGAGGCGGCGCTCGCCGCCTATTACGAAGGCTCGGAATGGGTGAAGGTCGTACCGGCGCCGGAGAACGGCAAGCTGGAGCCGGAGGCGCTGAACGACACCAACCTGCTGGAACTGCGGGTCTTCGGCAACTCCAAGCGGCAGCAGGCGGTTCTGGTGGCGCGGCTGGACAATCTCGGCAAGGGCGCGTCCGGCGCGGCGGTGCAGAATATCGGCCTCATGCTGGGGCTGGCGATGGCCGACGCCAAGGCGCAGGCTGCCTGAAGCGCGGTGGGGCAGGGCATCCTGCCCCTTTTCCGCCGAGGACAAGCAATCGGACGGGGCGCCTCTCGCGCCCCGTTTCGCTGGGAGGAAGCCGAACGCGATGAGCCCGCTCTACCCTTTCGAAGGCCGCCTGCCGGCCATTGACCCGACCGCCTTCGTGGCGCCCAGCGCCGCTGTCATCGGCGACGTCGAGCTCGGGGCCGATGCCAGCGTCTGGTACCATTGCGTTCTGCGCGGGGATACCAACTTCATCCGCATCGGACCGCGCAGCAACATCCAGGACGGCACCATCGTGCATGTGAATGCCGGCAGGGAGCCCGCCATCATCGGCGCCGACGTGACGGTGGGCCATGCCTGCATCATCCATGCCTGCACGCTGAAGGACCGTGCCTTCGTCGGCATGGGCGCCACCGTGCTGGACGGCGCGGTGATCGAGGAGGGCGGCATGCTGGGCGCCGGCGGCCTGCTGGCGCCGGGCAAGGTGATCGGTCCGAACGAGCTCTGGCTCGGCGCGCCGGCGCGGAAGGTGCGGGTCATGGATGCCGAGGAGCGGAAGAGATGGGACCGGACGGCGGCGCATTACGTGGAGCTTGCCAAGCGGCACCGGACTTCGCTGGCGGAGTAGGATCGATGTGGCGCGGTGCGATTCTTGCAGGGATGTTTCTGGTGCTGGCCGGCTGCGCCACACCGGTGCCGCCCCTCCGGCTGCCGGCGGCGGTGGTCGGCCAGACCCGCGATCCGCTGGAGGGGGCGTTGCGCGGCGCTGCCGCCGCCTTCGCCGCCCCAGGCAGCCTTCAGGGGCAGCCGGCGCTCGCCGCGCGCGCCGTCGCGCAACTGGAGTTCCTGGCAGTGGAGATCCCCGCCGGGCGCAGCTCTCGCGAATTCGGCTCGCTCATTGCTCCCGGCCTTCAGGCGGCGCGCTATGAGGTCCGCAGCACGCTCGGCATCCCGTCCGACGCGCCGCCGCAGGCGGTGATCGACGCGCTGGCGGCCGCCGCCTCGGCGCCGACCGCCCAGGCCGCTGCGGCGCAGCTGCCGGCCACCCTGTTCCCCGCCGGCGGCGCGGAGACCTGGCGCCGGCTGGGGGATCTGCCGCGCCTTCCGCAAGCCAATGCGGCGACACAAAGGGCCGTGTTCGAGTGGGATTTCGGTCCTCCACAGGAGCTGATCGACTCTCCGAACTGAGCGGCACGGGCGCGGGATCTTTTTGCGCCTGAGGGACTGATGGCGAGCCGGTGCTGAAGCATTGGCGAGCCGCGTGTCGCGGATGGCCCCCCATCGGCGGCGGGCGCCACTGTCCGGCCGTCGCACCGGGGCCGGTCGCCTTTCATGTAGTGGCCGGACTGGGCCATCCTGCCGCCCAACTTCGCCGGAACCCGTCATGCGCCGATTCGCCCTTTCTCTCCTGCCTCTGCTTCTCGCCACCACGACCCTTTCGGGCTGCGCCGAGATGCGCACGCCGCGTCCCGCCTTCAGCATGCCGCTGGATCTCGTGCCCGGTGCCACCGATCCGGTGCGGAGCGCCGTCGACATGGCCGCCGCCGACTTCGCCGACCAGGGCGCCGTCCTGTCCGGCCACCCCGCACGGACGGCACGCGCCGCCGCGCGGCTGGAGTTCCTGGCCGAAACCCTCGCGACCGACCCACGCTACGCCGCGCTGCCGCCAGGCACGATCCTCTCCCTGCGGGCAGCGGTGGGAGAGGTGCGGCGGGCGATTGGCCTTTCCGAGACCACGCCACCGGAGCAGGCCGTGACACTCCTGGCAGGCGCCGCGCGTGCGCTGGAAGCGGGGCGCCGCCCCCCGCTACCCGCGGCGGTCTTCCCTGCGGGCCCCGAGGTCACGTTGCGGCGGCTGAATGAGCCAGGACCGCTGCCTGGGGCCGCCATCGCCACGGGCCGGCTGCAGGAGACGATCGCGGCGCTGGATATCAGCGCGGGCTGGAGTACGCTGGGCGAGACCACGGACCCCGGCAGAATTCTCACGCATTGAGAGAGGGGCGGCGCAGGCGCGGGTCCCTCCCGCTGGCCCTTCTGCGGGTGAGCAGGATGTGCAGAATGCGCCCCTTCGCGCTTCACGGAACCTGGGAGACGACCCATGCAACGACGCAGCTTCCTGGCGGGCACAGCCGGGCTTGCCGCCGCTGCCCACCTCGCCCGCCCGGCGCTCGCCCAGGGCGACAGCCAGCGGGTCCTGCGCTTCATCCCGCAGGCAGATGTCAGTATCCTGGACCCGCTGAACACGACCGCCTATCCCACCCGCAACCACGGCCACATGTGCTGGGATACGCTCTACGGCATCGATGCGGATTCCCGGCCGCATCCGCAACTCGCCGAAGGGCATGTGGTCGAGGATGACGGCAAGCGCTGGACCTTCACGCTGCGCGACGGTCCGACCTTCCACGATGGCGAGAAGATCCGCGCGCAGGATGCGGTAGCCTCGATCAAGCGCTGGATGCTGCGTGACTCGCACGGCCAGACGCTCGCCTCGCGCCTGGACGAGATCCGCGTGCTGGACGATCGCCGCTTCGAGATGCGGCTGAACAAGCCCTTCGGACCGATGCTGGATGCGCTGGCCAAGGCCTCGTCCTACCCGTGCTTCGTCTATCCCGAGCGTTTCGCCAACCAGGACCCCACGCGCGGCTTCACCGAGGTGGTGGGTTCCGGGCCTTACCGCTTCGTGGCGGAGGAGCGGATCTCCGGCAGCCAGCTCGTGTATCGCAAGTTCGAGAAGTACATCCCCGCCAAGGGAGGTCCGGTCAGCCTGATCGCCGGGCCGAAGATCGCGCATTTCGAGCGGATGGAGTGGAAGCACATCCCCGATCCTGCCACCGCCGCCGCGGCGCTCCAGTCGGGCGAAGTGGACTGGTGGGAGCAGGTGGCGCCTGACCTGCGCCCCTTGCTGAAGGGGACGCGCAACATCACCGTGGACCGGCTTGACCAGGGCGGCACGGTGGCCATGCTGCGGCCGAACCACCTGAACCCGCCCTTCGACAATCCGGCTATCCGTCGTGCGCTGCTGCCGGCGATCAAGCAGGCCGACTTCATGACGGCCATCATGGGCGACAACCGCGACCTCTGGCGCGAGAGCGTGGGCTGCTTCCCCGAGGGCAGCCCGCTGGCTTCCGATGCGGGAATGGCGGCGCTGACCTCGCCGCGCGACCTGGATGCGGCGAAGAAGGCGCTGAAGGAGGCGGGTTACAAGGGCGAGAAGGTCCTGATGCTTCACCCGACGGATGTGGTGAACAACAACAACCTCACCGCCGTCGCCACCGACATGCTGCAGAAGTGCGGCATGAACGTGGAGAGCGCCACCTCCGACTGGGGCACGCTGCTCCAGCGCCGCGCGAACAGGAACCCGGTGGATCAAGGCGGCTGGAGCGCGCTGATCGTGCTGTTCGGCGGCATGGACCTGGCCAATCCCGGCGGCCATCCGCTGCTGCGCGCCAATGGCAAGGATGCCTGGTTCGGCTGGCCCACGGCGCCCAAGCTGGAGGAGCTGCGCACCGCCTGGTTCGACGCGCCGGACCTCGACGCGCAGAAGCGCATCGGGCGGCAGATCCAGGAGCAGTTCTTCGTCGATGTGCCCTTCTATCCGCTCGGCCAGTACCTGATCGACAGCGCCTGGCGCAGCAACCTCACCGGCCAGCGCAAGGGCATGACGCTGCCGATCAACGTGAAACGCGCCTGATGATGAGCGGGGGAGGGTGCTCCCCCGCTGCTTTTCGCCTGACGGGCGCTCAGCAGGCTTCCGGCAGGAAAACGCGGCTCGGCGCCACGAACTCGTCCTGCGCCGCCACGGTCAGGATCTCGCGCGAGGCGGCCTCCGAGGTGCGGCGCAGCAGGCCGTAGATCGAGGAGGCCGCCGCGCCCAGCGCCGCGCTGGCCTGCCCGGTCTTCAGGCGGTGGAACAGGAACAGCGCGGCGATCGCGTCCCCCGCGCCATTGACCGAGAGCGGCAGCATCGGCGTGCGGATGCGGTGGAACTGGCCGCCCTCGGCAGCAAGCATCTCGATCTGGTCCTCCGGCGTCTCCGCCACCTGTAGCGAGGTAACGAGCACGCAGCGCGGCCCGCCCGGCGCCATGGTGGCCTGCACCGCGGCAGCCGCCGCCTTGGCTTCCTCCAGCGTGGTGACGGGCTTGCCGGTGAGCCATTCCAGCTCGAACTGGTTCGGCGTGATGATGTCGGCGGCCGGGACGGCGAGGTCGCGCATGAATTCCGGGATTCCCGGGCGGACGAAGATGCCGCGCCCGACATCGCCGATTACGGGATCGCAGCAATAGAGCGCACCCGGGCGGGCGGCCTTCACCCGCGCTGCCGCGTCCAGGATGGCGGCGCCGATGGCGGCGTCACCCATGTAGCCGGAGAGCACGGCGTCGCAACGGGGCAACGCGCCGCGATCCTCGATACCCTGCACCAGATCCCGCACCAGATCAGCCCCGAAGACCTGCCCGCGCCAGGTGCCGTAACCCGTATGGTTGGAGAACTGCACGGTATTCACCGCCCAGACCTCGGCGCCCAGCCGCTGCAGCGGGAACACGGCCGAGGCATTGCCGACATGCCCATAGGCGACCCAGGACTGGATGGAGAGGATGTTCATGCGGACTCCGCTGGCTGGCAGGAGCCGCGGAGACTAGGCCAGCGCTGCGCCTGGCGAAATCGCCCTCCGGCTTGATGACGACAGGGTAGGGGTGAGGCACCCACCCGGACCGCCTCCGGATTCCGTGATGAGCAGCTTCTCGTTAAGGGAGCGAAAGATGTTGTGGCTTCCTGTTGCTAAATCTACCGTCATGCGAAGCCACGCGCCGGGAGAAGAGGTGGCATGCCGAATGAGTGCCGTTTGCAGGATTGTTATTGAAAGGCGCCTCTGGCGGGAAGGTCAAAGTTCCGGCTTTGCTTGCCGAGGGAGCGCTTATCTGCACGCTGGAGCGGATACACTTCGCCGCTTGGAGAAAAGGCGGTCTGGCAGGCGTGGAAATGGTTTTGCGTCCGCCTTCCCTCGACTGTGCCTCCATGCTCCGGGAACCGGTGCCGGGTGGAGGTGCGCAGCAAGCCGGTCTCGCATCCTGCCGCCCTGTTTTCACCGCCCGGCTGCGTGGCCAGAGCGGCTGCCTTGCCGCGTGACACCCTTTCCCGCCTCCTCGCCCTTCCAGGGCCGGTGACCGGACGAACCGGACGGTAGCCCAGCATGAGTTTTTCGCCTCAGATGCCTCCGCAGCATGGCCGCAAGGAAGGAGACGAAGCCGACGGCAGCACGGCGGCTGCCCATCCGGCCCTCCCCACCCCCGCGCGTGGGCCGAGGCCGCTTCTGATCGCCGGTCTGGCTTCGCTCACCGCGATGGGGGGAATGGGCGTTTTCCTCCTGCCGGCCCTGCTGAACGAAGGTGGAGGCAGGCAGAGTGCTGCCCGGGCCGAGGCGAAGCCGCCATCGCCTGCATCCCCTGCGCTGCCGGCTGCCGCCGCAGTGACGCCAGAGCAGGCAAGGCCCGATGGTGTTGCGGCCCTCCAGGCTGAGATCGCCGCTCTGTTGGCGCAGGCTGACCAGATCGACGCGACGCTGACGCGGATCCAGTCGGGTATCACGGCGCCTGCGCAGCCGGAGGAGGCGGAGAGCAGTCCGTCCCTGACACAGGCGGAGGAACTCCTGCGCCAGGCTTCCACCTTTGCCGCGGCGATACCGCCTGCGCCGCCGCCGCCACCGCTGGAGGGTGCGTCCAATCCGCATCCGGCACCTGCGGCGGAGGCCGCGCGCCCCGTGGTGGAGCAACCGGCGGTCCGGTTCGCCGTCGCCAGCCTGCCAGAGATGGTCGTGCCCCGGGAGCACCGCTACACCGACGGTGCCTTGCCACCGCATGTGGGCGCCGAGCCGCTTCCACCGCTCGGTGAGGTAAATCTCATCGAGGAGCAGACGCCGCACGCCCTCGCAACGCCGCCTCGCGAAGCCGCACCGGAGCCCGCGCCTGGGACGATGGCGCCCTCGGCGCCGGCTGCCCCTGAGGCGGATGCTGCCGCTCCGGTCAGGCAAGCCCAGATCAGTCAAGCGCGGGAGAGGGAGGCGCAACCGCCCGCCGCCGAGGTGGAGCCGAGCCGACCGGCGGAGGCTGAGCCCCCTTCCGCCACCGCGGCCGAACGCGAGGCGCGATCGGCAGCGCCGGAGGATCCGCCCGCACCGGCCCCCGCCGAGCCCCCGGCCGCGATGGCAGAGACGGCGCCGCATGGCAACGCCGCGCCTGATCCCGTGGCGCCGGAACGCCCTGCCAGCCAGGCCGCCGCCGCCCAGTCACCCGTCGCCCCGCCCACGCCAGCAGCGGGCGGTGAGGTGAAGGCGCAGTCCGCACCGGCTATGCCGGAGGCGAGCGCGTCCCCGGCGCCTGCTGGGCCTGCGGCACCTGCCGTGCCTGCGGCGGCGCCGGAGCCCGCCACCCCTGCGCTCTCCCGCGAGGCTCAGGCGGCGATCCTGCAGCGCGCCGAGGAAAAGCTTGCCCTCGGCGACGTGGCCACCGCCCGGACGCTCTACCGGGAGGCTGCGCAGGGCGGCAGCAGCAAGGCGGCGGCGGCCCTGGGCCGCACCTACCAGGAGGACTTCCTGCGCGGCATCGGCGCCAGGGGCGTTGCGGCCGATCCCCTGCTTGCCGCGGTCTGGGCGCGCCGAGCGGAAGCCCTTGCTGCCTCCGAGCCGCAGCCACCCGAGGCTCCGCCGGCAGAAGCCACCTCCGCCCCGCCGATGGCGCGAGGTGAACCGCCGCGCCCGCCCGCGCCTCCGGCGCCCGTCGCTCCCGCGCCACCCCAGGCGGCGTCCGGGGCGCCTGCGGCGGATCAGCCAGCCCCTTCCGCCTCTCCGGCGCCGGCCGCCCCGCCGCCCTCGCAAGCGACGGCGGCGGTGCCTGGCGTTGCCACGCCTGTCGAGCCGCCCGCTACGCCGGGCCAAGCCAGCCCGCCACGCCCGAGCACCGCCATTCCCGCGGAGGAGCTGGAAGCCGTGATCCGGCGCGCGGATTCGATGCTCGCCCTGCGCGACATCTCCGCCGCGCGGCTCCTTTATGCCTATGCCGCGCAGGCCGGCAGCGGCCGTGCCGCTTCCGCGCTCGGCCGCACCTATGACCCGGCCTTTCTGGAGAGCATCGGCGCACAGGGCATCCGCCCCGATCCGGCGCTGGCCGCCCAATGGTACCGGCGGGCGGTCGCGCTGGGGGAAGCGCAGGCCGCCGCCGCCTTGTCGAGGCTGGAGCGGCGCTGAACGGCAAGGCATGGAGGAGGGAGAAGAATGACGGAGCTTCGCATCGGCCGGCGCGCCGCTCTGCTGGCTGGCGCGGCGAGCCTGCTCGCTAGCCCGGCGGCCCTGGCGCAGGGCGCCCGCCGCGGCGTGGCGGAGATGACGCGGGACGCGAATGCCGGCACCGTGGGGGTGATCTCCGGCGGGGTGGACGGAACCTATATCCGCATTGCCACCGACCTCGCCGCCGTGCTCGACGAGGGCGACTACCTGCGTGTGCTACCCGTCGTCGGCAAGGGATCGCTGCAGAACATCTCCGACCTGCTCTACCTGCGCGGCATTGACCTCGCCATCGTGCAGTCGGACGTGCTGGCGGCGGCGACGCGGGACAGGCTCTATCCCGGCGTCGGGCAGCTCGTGCAGTACATCACCAAGCTCTATGACGAGGAGGTGCACATCCTCGCCCGCCGGGACATCGAACGCGTCGAGGACCTGGCCGGCCAGCCCGTGAACATGGACCTGCGCGGCAGCGGCACCGCGATGACGGCCTCGCTCATCTTCGGCAGCCTCGGGGTGGCGGTGCAGCCGGTCTATGCGGCGCAGGACACCGCGCTCGACAGGCTGCGGCGGGGCGAGATCGCGGCGCTTGTCTACGTCGCCGGCAAGCCGGCCCGGCTGTTTTCCGGCGTGCGCGCCGAGGACAACCTGCATCTGCTCACGCTGCCGCTCGTCCCCGCCCTGCTGGAGACCTACCTGCCCGCCACCATCCGGAAGGCCGACTATCCCGCACTGGTGCCGGAGGAAAGCCCGGTGCAGACCGTCGCCGTGGGCGCGGTCCTCGCCGTCTATGCCTGGAAGCCGGGCACGGAGCGCCATGCCAAGGTCGTGCGCTTCCTGGAGCGCTTCCGCAGCAAGTTCCCCGCGCTGCTGCAGCCCCCGCGCCATCCCAAGTGGCGGGAGGTCAACCTGACGGCGGAGGTGCCGGGCTGGACGCGCTTCGCTCCCGCTGCCGAGTAGCGCGGGGCGGGGATCAGTTGTTGCGCCGTAGGCGCCTGGAGGCTAGAAGCGGCGCTTCCGTGCGGCCGGTCGGCATCGGCTGCTCCAGCAGAGAAAAGTGCGCCATGAAGCCCGATATCCACCCGGACTACCACGAGATCACCATCATCATGACGGATGGGACCACCTACAAGACCAAGTCCTGCATGGGCAAGGAAGGTGACACCCTCCGCCTGGACATCGATCCGAAGTCCCATCCGGCCTGGACCGGCCAGCAGCGCATCATCGACACGGGCGGCCAGATCGCCAAGTTCAACAAGAAGTTCGCCGGCATCGGCGCGCGCAAGAAGGCCTGAGCCAAGCCGCGCAGAAGCCGAGCGCAAAGAAAGCGCCGCCCCCCTTGAACCGGGGGGCGGCGCTTTCTATTTCAGGACATGCCAGCGGTGCCCGGATAAGCGGGGCCGCCGGTGTGGTCGGGTCGCGAGGGGTTGCCCAATTGGGGACCCGGAGGCGCCAGGCCGCAGCACAATGGACCTTGCTTGCCCGAGGAGGCTCCTGGACTATGAACACTTTCGATCCGCTGTTCCGTTCCGCCATCGGCTTTGACCGTCTGACGCGGCTGATGGACACCGCCCGTTCCGCGGCGGAAGGCCCTGCCTATCCTCCCTATAACATCGAGAAGACCGCCGAGGACTCCTACGTCCTGACCATGGCCGTGGCCGGCTTTGCGCCAGAGGACCTGGAGATCACCATGCAGGACAACGTTCTGCTGGTGTCCGGCAAGGCCAGCCCGCAGCCCGAGCAGGAGCGTCGCTTCCTGTATCGCGGCATCGCCGGCCGTGCCTTCGAGCGCCGCTTCGTCCTGGCCGACCATATCCAGGTCGAGGGTGCCGAAATCGCCAACGGTCTGCTGCACGTCGCGCTGAAGCGGCAGGTGCCCGAGGCCCTGAAGCCTCGCCGCATCCCCATCGCCAATGCGCAGCCGCGTCCGCAGCCGGTGCTTGAGGGTGAGAAGGGCGCGCCGCTCGCTGCCTGACGGCCCGAGCCCATGCTGTTGAGCGGCCGGGGTGGCGACACCCCGGCCGTTTTTGCATGCGCGGGGCAGGGACGCGTGGACCGCGCGTGTTCGCACTTGCGTCATGCCCGGCGGACGCGCATATGACCTCTGTCGGTGCCCAATCGGGCCACTGGCCGCGCCCTGGTTGCGTGAAGGTGCGCCCCGCTTCGGAGCGGCGGCAGCCCTGCCAGGGCCCCGGGCGACAATTCCCCCGGCTTTACCCTGTGTTTCGGTACGACCCATCCACGCGGGGCGTCCTGAGCCCCTCAACCGGTGCGGCCTGACGGCCGGCGCCGAATCTTGGATGTGTTCTTCATGACCGACTTCAATGCCCTCGGCCTGGCCGAGCCGCTGCTGCGCGCGCTCGCCGACGAAGGCTACACCACCCCGACCCCGATCCAGGCGCAGGCGATCCCGCTGGTGCTGCAGGGGCGGGATCTCCTGGGCATCGCGCAGACCGGCACGGGCAAGACCGCCGCCTTCGCGCTGCCGCTGCTGCATCACCTCGCCGCCCGCCGGGCGCAGGCGCCGCGCGGTGGCTGCCGTGCGCTGATCCTCTCGCCGACGCGCGAACTGGCCTCGCAGATCCATGACAACATCCGCGCCTATGGCCGCCATCTCGGCCTGAGCTCCACTGTCGTCTTCGGCGGCGTCGGCGCGCGGCCGCAGATCCAGGCGCTGGCTCGCGGCGTCGATATCCTGGTGGCCACGCCGGGCCGGCTGCTCGACCACGTCCAGGCCGGCGTCGCCCGCCTGCAGACGGTCGAGGTGCTGGTGCTGGACGAAGCCGACCAGATGCTGGACCGCGGCTTCTGGCCCGCCATCCGCAAGCTGACGGGCATGATGTCGAAGAACCGGCAGACGCTGTTCTTCAGCGCCACCATGCCGACCGAGATCGCCAAGATCGCGAACGAACTGCTGCAGGACCCGGCCAAGGTCTCCGTCACGCCGGTGGCCTCCACCGCTGAGCGCGTCGAGCAGCGGCTGATCCACATCGATGCCAGCCGCAAGCGCCTGCTCCTCGCCGAGATGCTGCGCGACCCGGCGATCGGCCGCGCGCTGGTCTTCGCCCGCACCAAGCATGGCGCCGACCGCGTGGCCAAGCACCTGGTGGCCGAGGGCATCAACGCCCACGCCATCCATGGCGACCGCAGCCAGGGTCAGCGCGAGCGCGCGCTGGCCGAGTTCCGCAACGGCCGGGCGCCCATCCTGGTGGCCACTGACATCGCCTCCCGCGGCATCGACGTGGATGGCGTGACGCATGTCTTTCAGTTCGACCTGCCGGATACGCCGGAAGCCTATGTGCACCGCATCGGCCGTACCGCGCGTGCCGGGGCAAGCGGCGAGGCTGTGGCCTTCTGCGCGCCCGACGAGCTGGCGAAGCTGAAGGCGGTGGAGAAGCTCATCGCCATGCGCATCCCCGCCGAGGATCGCCGCAGCGAGGCAGCCCGTGCCGAGGCCGCCACCGCGGCGCCGAAGCCGCAGCCGCCGCGCGGTGGCCGGGGCGGACGCCCGCAGGGTGCCGGCCGTCCGCAGGGGCAGGGCCGCCCGCAGGGCGCCGGGCGCGGTGGGATGCCGCCACGCGCGGGCATGCCCGAGCGCAAGGACCGCAGCTGGCGCAACGCCGACTTCCGCGACGGCGGCCGCTAAGCACAACAAGGAAAGGCCGGGAGAGGCAGTCTCCCGGCCTTTCTCGTTTCAGTCGCTCGCCATGACCTTCACGTAGCTGCCCGGCGCATCCTCGATGGCGGGCAGCGCGCCGCTGCCCGGTTCGCGCGCGGGCACCTGGGTCTTGTCGAGGCCACTGACCCAGCGATGCCAGTCCGGCCACCAGGAGCCCGCCATCTCCGTGGCACCGGCGAACCAGGCCTCCGGGTCGGGCGGCGTCTCCTCCGAAACCCAGTGGCTGTACTTGCCGGATTCGGGCGGATTCGCCACGCCCGCGATATGTCCGGAGGCCGCCAGCACGAAGCGAACCGGCCCTTGGAAGAGCTGCGTCGAGCGGTAGGTGCTCTTCCACGGGGCGATATGGTCTTCCCGCGTCGAGAGCATGTAGGCGGGCACCTTGATCTTGCGCACGTCGAGCGGAACGCCGGCCAGGGTGACGCCGCCGGGCCTCACCAGGTCGTTCTGCTGGTACATGCGGCGCAGATAGAAGCTGTGCATGGCCGCCGGCATGCGCGTGCTGTCGTCGTTCCAGTAGAGCAGATCGAAGGGGAAGGGCTCCTGCCCCAGCAGGTAGTTCTGCACCACGAAGGACCAGATCAGGTCGTTGGCGCGGAGCATGTTGAAGGTGGTGGCCATCTCGTGTCCTTCGAGATAGCCGCGCTTCTGCATCCGCTCCTCCAGCGACTTCAACTGCTCCTCGTCGATGAAGACCGAAAGCTCGCCGGCCTCGGCAAAATCCACCATGGTGGTGAAGAAGGTGGCCGCCTTGATGCGGGTGTCGCGCTTCGCAGCCATGTGGGCCAACGTGCACGCCAGCAGCGTGCCGCCCAGGCAATAGCCGACGACGTTCACGCCCTTCTCGCCGGTCGCCTTCTGGATGGCGTCCAGCGCGGCATAGGGACCTTCGAGCATGTAGTCCTCGAAGCTCTTTTGCGCGAGCGTCTCGTCCGGATTCACCCAGGAGATGACGAAGACCGTGTGGCCCTGCGCCACCGCCCAGCGGATGAAGCTGTTCTTCGGCCGGAGGTCGAGGATGTAGAACTTGTTGATCCAGGGCGGGATGATCAGCAGCGGCCGCTTCAGCACCTTCTCGGTCGTGGGCGCGTACTGGATGAGCTGCATCAGCTCGTTCTGGTAGACCACCTTGCCCGGCGTGACGGCGATGTTCTCGCCGATGCGGAACTTGGTCTCGTCCGTCATGCGGATGCGCAGCTTGCCCTTGCCGCGTTCCAGATCGGAAAGCAGGTTCTGGAGGCCGCGCAGCAGGTTCTCGCCGCCCGTCTCGGCCGTCCTGCGCAGCACCTCGGGATTGGTCATCAGGAAGTTCGAAGGGCTCATCGCGTCCACGAACTGCCGCGTGTAGAAATCCACCTTCTGCGCCGTCTTCGGGTCGAGATCCTCGGCGGAGCGGGCGACATTGGTGAAGTAGCGCGCCGAGAGCAGGTAGGACTGCTTGATGAAGTCGAACACCTCGTTCTCGCGCCAGGCCTCGTGCTTGAAGCGGCGGTCCTTCGGGTCTTCGGCGATGACGGGCTTCACCTCCTCGTCGCCCCAGATGCGGCGAGCGGTGTTCTGCCAGAGGGTCAGGTAGTCCTGCCAGAAGCCGAGTTGCGCCTCCACCAGCCGGGCCGGATTGGCCACCAGCCGCGCGGCCATATCCATGAAGGCGGTGCCGATCTGCATCGGGTCGCCGCCGATGGGGCGGCCATCGGGGCCGGTCTGGGCCTGGCGCTTCAGGAAGTCCGCCACGATGCGCTGCCCGCGCTCCGCGACATCGGCCATGGTGCGGGAGAGCAAGGCGGGGTCAGGCAGGCGGAATGCGCCGGCATCCGGGGGAGTGTCGTCCGTGGTCATGCGTCCCTCCGCGCCTGTGGCGCCTTCTTGTTGCCCCCGAACTGCGCCTCCGGATCCCTGGCGGTGACCTTCCGCCCGGCCCGCCTTTCGGGCTAATCCCCTGGGCGGGCGAGAAGAGGATGGACCATGGAACAGCGCGCCGGTCGAGGCATAGGGCAAGGTAAAGCCCGGATATGGGGGCTTCAAGCCGAGGCGGCGCGGTGCGGCCTGGCCTTCGGCACATTGTTTCTGCTGGCCGGCTGCGTCGGCGCGGGCGAGGCGCCGACCCGGTTCCTCGACCGGGCCTTCGGCACCCCGCTGGATGGACGCCCGCCCCCGCCCGGTGCCGAACAATCCTACCCCAACCTCGCCTCGGTGCCCCCGGCGCCGCCGCGCGGCTCGCCCTCCGAGCGGGAGGCGCTGACAAGCCGTCTGGCCACCGCCCGCGCCGCCTCGCGCGAACCGGTGACGCCGGGCGGGCCGCTGCCGCCCCCCCCGGCGGGGACCGAGGGCGAGGGACAGATCCCGCTGCGGCCGCCTTCCGCCCCACGCCTGACCGCCGCGCCACGGGTGCGCCCCGAGGCGCCCGTCGCCGCGCCGGCGCCGGGCATGCCCGAGGCCGCGCCGGAACTGCCCGCCGATCCCGGCGCGCCGCCCGCGCCGCCGCCCTCCGAATTCCTGGCGCCGCCGCCACCGCGGCTGTAAGTCCTGCCCCCCGGCCGCCGTTCCGATTCCGCTGGCGGCCGATCTGCTCTATCCTTCCCGCGCCAGTTTTCACGGACCTCTCGCCATGACCGAGGAATTCCACCGCATCCGCCGCCTGCCGCCCTATGTCTTCGCCGAGGTGAACCAGGCGAAGGCGAAGGCTCGCGCCGCGGCTGAGGACATCGTGGATCTCGGCATGGGCAATCCGGACAGCCCGACGCCGCCGCATATCGTGGCGAAGCTGATCGAGGCGGTGCAGAACCCGGACACCCATGGCTACTCCGCCAGCAAGGGCATCCCCGGCCTGCGCCGCGCGCTCGCCAGCTACTACGCCCGCCGCTTCGAGGTGAAGCTGGACCCGGAGACGGAAGTGGTGGCCACCCTCGGCTCGAAGGAGGGGCTGGCCAACCTCGCCGCGGCCATCACCTCGCCGGGCGATACCATCCTGGTGCCCAATCCGAGCTACCCGATCCACCAGTTCGGCTTCATCATCGCCGGCGCCTCGGTGCGCTCGGTGCCGCACGCGCCGGACGAGGAGATGCTGCGGGCGCTGGAGCGCGCCGTGCGGCATTCCGTGCCGAAGCCGACGGCGCTGATCGTCAACTACCCCTCCAACCCGACCGGGCTGATGGCCGGTCTCGACTTCTACCGCGAGATCGTCGCCTTCGCCCGCCGGCACGAGATCTTCGTCCTCTCCGACCTCGCCTATGCCGAGCTGTATTACGGCGACCAGGCGCCGCCCTCGATCCTGCAGGTGCCGGGCGCGAAGGAGGTGGCGGTCGAGTTCACCTCCATGTCCAAGACCTACAACATGGCGGGCTGGCGCATGGGCTTCGCCGCCGGCAACCCGAAGCTGATCGCGGCGCTGACGCGGGTGAAGTCCTACCTGGACTACGGCGCCTTCACGCCGATCCAGGTCGCCTCCGTCGCGGCGCTGAACGGTCCGCAGGACTGCATCGAGGCGATGCGCAAGCTCTACCGCGAGCGGCGGGACGTGCTGGTGAAGGGGCTGAAGCAGGCCGGCTGGGATGTGCCCGTGCCGGAGGCTGGCATGTTCGTCTGGGCGCCAATTCCGGACCGGTTCCGCGATCTCGGCAGCGTCGAGTTCAGCAAGCTTCTGCTCGCCCGCGCCAAGGTGGCGGTGGCGCCCGGAATCGGCTTCGGCGAGCATGGCGACGGCCATGTGCGCATCGCGATGGTGGAGAACACCCAGCGCATCCGGCAGGCACTGCGCGGCATCCGCAGCTTCCTCGCGACCGATAATGGCGGCCCGGCCAGCGAGCCGGCGCCGCAGGCTTCTGCTGAACTGGTGAAAGAATGACCCGTCCGCTTTCCGTTGCAGTCGCCGGCCTGGGTACGGTCGGCGCCGGCGTGCTGACCCTGCTGCGCGACAATGCCGAACTGATCGCCGCCCGCGCCGGGCGGCCCATTGTCGTCACCGCCGTCGCAGCGCGCGACCGCAACCGCGATCGCGGTGTCTCCCTCGACGGGCTGCGCTGGTACGAGGACCCGGTGGCCATGGCGGCCGAGGCGCAGGCCGACGTGGTGGTGGAACTGATCGGCGGCAGCGGCGGGCCGGCGCGCAACACGGTGGAAGCGGCGCTGAAGGCCGGCCGCCCGGTGGTGACAGCCAACAAGGCGCTGCTCGCCCTGCACGGCGCCGCGCTGGCGCAGAAGGCCGAGGCGGCGGGCGTCACGCTCGCCTTCGAGGCGGCGGTGGCTGGCGGCATCCCCGCCATCAAGGCGCTGCGCGAGGGTCTGGCGGCCAACCGCATCAGCCGCGTCACCGGCATCCTGAACGGCACCTGCAACTACATCCTGACCTGCATGCGCGACCAGAAGCGCGAGTTCGGCGACGTGCTCGCCGAGGCGCAGCGCCTGGGCTATGCGGAGGCCGACCCCTCCTTCGACATCGATGGCGTGGACGCGGCGCACAAGCTCGCCATTCTCGCGGCGCTGGCCTTCGGCCGGCCGGTCGAGTTCGAGGCGGTGCATGTGGAAGGCATCCGCAACATCACCGCGCTCGATATCGCGCTGGCCGAGGAACTGGGCTACCGCATCAAGCTGCTCGGCATCGCGCAGCAGGAGGAGGATGGCGTCGCCGCGCGCGTGCATCCCTGCATGGTGCCGGCCAGCCATCCGATCGCGCGGGTGGACGGCGTGTTCAATGCTGTCGTGGCGGAGGGCGATTTCGTCGGCCGCGTGGTGCTGGAAGGCCGCGGCGCCGGAGCGGGGCCGACCGCCAGTGCCGTGGTGGCCGACCTGATCGACATCGCCCGCGAGCGCCATACGCCGGTCTGGGGCGCGGACCACGCGGCACTTTCCGCCGTGCCGGCTCTGCCGATGGCGAGCCACCACGGCGCCTACTACCTGCGCCTGATGGTTCTCGACCGGCCCGGCGTCATCGCCGACGTCACCGGCGTGCTGCGCGATCATGGCATCAGCCTGGAGTCCATGATCCAGCGCGGCCGCGCGCCCGGGGAGGCGGTGCCGGTGGTGCTGACCACGCATGATTGCCAGGAGGCGGCGATGCGCGACGCGCTGAAGCGGATCGCAGCCTTGGAAGCGGTGCTCGAACCGCCCGCCTTGATCCGCATCGAATCCCTCTGACGAGCGTTAGCGGGACGGTTTTCACCGCCTCCCGCACCCGGGAAGAACAGGAGCCTCTCATGCGTCGCGACACCACACCCGTAGACCGGAACCTTGCCCTCGAACTGGTGCGCGTCACCGAGGCGGCGGCGCTGGCCGCCAGCGCCTGGATCGGCCGCGGCGACAAGAACGCCGCCGACGGCGCGGCGGTGGACGCCATGCGCAAGGCCTTCGACACCGTGGACATCAGCGGCACCGTCGTCATCGGCGAGGGCGAGATGGACGAGGCGCCGATGCTCTATATCGGCGAGAAGATCGGCGCCGGTGGTCCGGAAGTGGACATCGCCGTCGATCCGCTGGAGGGCACCAACATCTGCGCCACTGGCGGGCCGAACTCCATCGCGACGCTTGCGGTGGCGGAGAAGGGCGGCTTCCTGCACGCGCCCGACATCTACATGAACAAGATCGCCGTCGGCCCGAACCTGCCGGTGGGCGTGGTCGATCTCGACGCCACGCCGGGCGAGAACCTGCGCGAGCTGGCCAAGGCCAAGAAGGTGGAGATCAACGATCTCGTCGTCTGCATCCTCGGCCGTGACCGCCACAAGGACATCATCAAGGCCTGCCGCGAGGCCGGCGCGCGCATCATGCTGATCCCGGATGGCGACGTCGCCGGCGTCATCGCCGTCTCGCAGCCCAGCACGGGCGTTGACCTCTATCTCGGCTCCGGCGGCGCGCCGGAGGGCGTGCTCGCGGCGGCGGCGCTGCGCTGCATCGGTGGCCAGATGCAGGGCCGGCTGATGTACGAGGACGAGGCGCAGATCACCCGCGCCAAGGACATGGGCCTCAGCGACCCGCACCGGAAGCTCAGCGTCGAGGACATGGCGAAGGGCGACGTGATGTTCGCCGCGACGGGCGTGACGGGCGGCCCCATGCTGCACGGCGTCCGCCGCCGCGCCACCACCGCCTACACACACTCGATCATCATGCGCAGCAAGACCGGCACGGTGCGCTACATCGAGGGGCACCACAACTTCGCGCTGAAGCCGAGCGCCTTCATTGCCTGAGGCGCTGGCAGCGGCACTTCCGGAGGAGGCGGCGCCGGTGCTCGGCGTCGCCCGCTCCGCGCTGGGCCGTCGCTGGAGCTGGCGCCAGGCCGATGCGCGCATCGGCCTGGCCATCGCGCAGCGCCTGGCGCTGCCGGAACTGCTCGGGCAGTTGCTCGCGGCGCGCGGCGTCGCGCCGGAGCAGGCGCAGCTCTTCCTGGAGCCGACGCTGCGCGCCCTGCTGCCCGATCCCTCCGTGCTGATCGACATGGACCGCGCGGCGGAGCGGCTGGCGCAGGCCGTGCGCGATGGCGAGCAGGTGGCGGTCTTCGGCGACTACGACGTGGATGGCGCCTGCGCCGGCGCACTCATGACGCGCTTCCTGCGCGAGCTCGGATGCCGGGTCCGCGCCTATGTGCCGGACCGCCTGAAGGAAGGCTACGGCCCCAACCCGGCCGCCATCGCCGCGCTTTGCGCCGAGGGCGCCCGGCTGGTGGTCTGCGTCGATTGCGGCATCGCGGCGCATGAGGCCCTGAAGGCCGCCGAGGGCCGCGCCGACGTGGTGGTACTGGACCACCACAAGGCCGAGGGGCCGGTGCCGGTGGTGGCCGCCGCGGTAAACCCGAACCGGCTGGACTGCACCTCCGGCCTGCGGCACCTCTGCGCTGCCGCGGTCAGCTTCATGGCCGCCGTGGCGACGCTGCGCGTGCTGCGCCGCGCCGGTTTCTTCAGCGACCGCCCCGAGCCGAACCTGCTGGACTTCCTGGACCTGGTGGCGCTGGCCACGGTCTGCGACGTCATGCCGCTGACCGGGCTGAACCGCGCCTTCGTCGCCCAGGGCCTGAAGGTGATGGCGCGCGGCGGCCGCGTGGGCATCGCCGCACTGCTGGAGGTGGTGCAGGCACGTGACGCCCCCTCCGCGTACACGCTCGGCTTTCTGCTCGGGCCACGCATCAACGCCTCGGGCCGCATCGGCGAGCCGGACCTCGGCCTGCGCCTGCTGGCCTGCGACGACCCGATCGAGGCCCGCGCCATTGCCGAGCGGCTGGACCTGGTGAACCGCCGCCGGCAGGAGGTGGAGAGCGCCGTGCTCGCCGAGGCCTTCGCGCAGGCGCAGATGCAGTCCGAAGCGGGGCATCCCGTGCTGCTGGTCTGTGGCGACGGCTGGCATCCCGGCGTCGTTGGCATTGTCGCGGGGCGGGTGAAGGAGCGGTTCAACCGCCCGGTCTGCGTCGCGGGCATGGATGGCGGGCTGGCCAAGGGCTCCGGGCGCTCCGTGCCGGGCGTGGATCTCGGTGCGGCGATCATCGCCGCGCGGCAGGCCGGGCTGCTGGAGACTGGCGGCGGGCACGCGATGGCTGCCGGCTTCTCCTTCCGCCTGGAGAACCGCGAGGCCTGCCACGCCTTCCTCAACGAGCGGCTGGCCCATGCCGCCTCCCTCCCGGCCAGCGCGGAACTGGTGCTGGACGGAACCCTGCTGGTGCCGGCCGCTACCGCCGACCTGGCCTCGCAGATCGCGCGGCTCGGCCCCTTCGGCGCGGGCAATGAGGAACCCGTCTTCGCCTTCCCCCGCGTGCGGATCGTCCGCGCCGACCGGGTGGGCAAGGAGGGCAATACCGTGCGCGCCTTCGTCGAGGGTGAGGCGGGCGGGCGCCTGAAGGCCGTCTGCTTCCGCGCCAAGGAAGGGCCGCTGGCCGAGTTGCTGCTGGGCAGCGGCGGCGCGCCGGTGCATCTGGCGGGAACCCTGCGCGCCGAGAGCTGGAACGGCAACGTGACGCCGGGCCTGCACCTGCAGGACGCCGCGCGCGCCTGACCGCGCGGCGCCCGGCCGGGCAAGGGGAGGGCCGCTACAGCGGCTCGCCCGCCCCCGTGCCGGAATGCGGCGTCGGGATGCACCATTCCTCGCCGCGCGGGGTGCTGACGTATTCCGGCCAGCGCAGATCCACCGGCGGGTCGAAATCGGCCGAGAGCAGCGGCCCCACCCACTTCGAGCCGCCCACGCCGCCGCCGGTGCGCTCGCGGAACTCGGCCTGGGCCGCCTCCAGGGCGCCGGGCTTGGCAGCCAGGTCCAGCAAGGTCAGCGCCATGGTGCGGCCAGCGACGAACATGCCTGGGTCCACCGCCTCTGGCAGGCCGCCCAGCGCGTTGTACGTCCAGGCCGGGTAGGCATAGCCGGGCGAAGGCGGGCGCAGCCGGGGACGCGCCGCCAGCAGGCGCACGGTCGGGCAATGCCAGGAATACTCGACATAGTCGTCGGCGCTCAGGTGCTTCTGCCAGGGCGGCAGGCCACCGCGCAGCTTGGCCTCGTTCTCCTCCGGCGACATCAGCCGCGAGACATTGGCGATGAAGGGGTCCTCCATCGGCTCCAGGCCGAGATTCTTCTGGATGGCCCGGCCGAAGCCCAGCGCCGCCTCGGAATAGCGCGGCGCGCCCACCTCCTGCAGGTTTGCCCAGGTCAACTCGGTCAGCGCCGTGTTGGGCAGGCCGACGCGCGTCTTGGTCACCCATCGAACGAAGGCACGGCAGCCCGTGCTGGCGGCCACCTGGCGCGCATTGTTGGCCAGCACGCGCCAGATCTGCTCCTGGATGGCCAGCGAGGAGGAGCGCCAGGAATACTGGATCTGGCTGAAGCGCGGCGTGAGGTTGTCCGAGGTGGCGCCGCCGTCGCCGAGGATGAACTCGTTCAGTGTCCAGGAGCCGGTGTGCGGGAACATCGCCTCCTTGGTATACTTGGTCGTCGTGTACATCAGGCAGAGCGCGTCGGTCGCGCCCGGACAGCGCGCGATGGCGTGGGAGGCGTCGATCGGCATCAGCGAGGGGTCCACCCAGCTCTCCGGCGCCTCCGCCTCGAAGCTGATGACGGCGCTCCAATAGGCGCCGAAATGCGTCTCGCCGGTGACGGTGTTGGCGGGCCAGGGGTGCCAGACCACGGCCGCGTCCAGCCCGTCGAAATAACCCTTGGCGGCATGGATGGGCTTGGAGCCGCAGACCTTTTCCGCCGGCTCGCCGAACAGCTTCAGCGTGCCCGCCACGCCATGCGCCTGCATGGCGGCTTTCGCGGCGAGGATGGCCGTCAGCGCCGCCGTGCCCAGCACCGAATGCGGGTCGGTATGGCCGGCGGCATAGGGGTGCAGCCCCTCGCGCGGCGCCTTGTAGGGCACCACCTGCTGCGAGTTGCCGGGCACCGCGTCGTACTCGGAGAAGCTGGCGAGCACCGGCCCGCCATCCCCCTGGCTCCAGCGGGCGGCGAAGGCGGTGGGCATGTCGCCCGAGCCTTCCTCAACCTCGAAGCCCTCGGCGCGCAGGATCTCCACATAGTCGCGCGCCGACTTGTACTCGCGCCAGGCCGGCTCGGCATGCGCCCAGATCCGCGCATTGAAGGCGGAGAGCCGCGCCTCGTTCTGCGTGATCCAGTCCATCGCGTGCTGGCGGACTGCTTTCAGCTGCTCCATCGATTCTCTCTCCTGTCACCACGCAGTCGTCAGGCCGGGCGCACGTTCCAGAAGGTTGCGAAGCCGTCCAGCACGCCGGTGATGTTCTTGCGGAAGGCGGTGGGCTGCATGTACTGGCCGAGCGGCAGGTAGGGCACGCTCTGCATCGCCTGGAGCTGGATGTCGCGGCAGATCGCGGCCTGCGCGGCCTCGTCGGGCGCGCTGAACCACGCCTCGCGCAACTGGTTGATGCGCGCATCCTCCGACCAGCCGGCGTAGCTGCCGTCGGCGCGCAGCGCCATGTGCACCGCGGGGTTCAGCCAGTCCATGCCGGACCAGGTGGTGACGAAGCCGCTCCAGCCGCCATCCGCGACCGGTCCGCGGCGGTTGCGCCGCTGCAGCATGGCGTTGAACTCGACGCCATACAGCTCGACATCCATGCCGAGCCTCTGCAGCAGGTCAACGGCGATGGTGCCGAGCGCCATGCCGCCGGCGGTGTTGTTGCCGGCCATGATGACCACCTTCTCGCCCTTGTAGCCGGCAGCGCGGACCTCCTCGCGCGCCTGCTCGATCGGGCGCGGGCCGGTCAGGATGTCGAGGCCGGCGGTGGAGGCCATCGGCGTGCCCGGGCAGAAGAAGCCGAGCGGCACATGGTACATGTCGGGATCGTCGACGCCGACGATGGCCTGCATGCAATCCGACTGGCTGACCGCCTTCAGCACGGCGCGGCGGATCGCCGGATTGTCGAAGGGCGGCTGCAGGTGGTTGAAGCGCAGCATGGCGACGAAGCCGGTGGGATCGAGCACCCGCACCGTCACCGCGCGGTTCTGCTTCAGCAGCGGCATCTGGTCGTGATAGGCGTATTCCTGCCAATCTTGCTCCCCGGAGAGCAGGGCGGCGGTCGCCGTGCCGCTGTCGGGGATGGAGCGCCACTCGACGCGGTCGTAGTGCACGACCTTGGGGCCGGAGGTCCAGCCAAGCGTCCCGTCCTTGCGCGGCGTGTAGCGCTCGAACTTCGTGAAGACATTCATGGAACCGGCGACGCGCTCATCCGTCTTGAAGCGGAACGGGCCGCTGCCGACGATCTCCGGCACCGGCTTGAAGGGATCGGTCAGTGCCAGCCGCTCCGGCATCATCACGCAGACCGGCACCGAGGCCTTGCCGAGCGCGATGGGCAGCAGCGGGAAGGGGCGTTTCAGCCGGAAGCGGATCGTCCTGTCATCGGGCGCGGAGAGTTCGTCCGTCGCGGCCATCAGCGACTGGCCGAAAACGTCGCGCTGGCCCCACCGCTTCAGGCTGGCCACGCAATCGCGCGCCAGCACGCGCTCGCCATCGTGCCAGAGCAGCCCGTCGCGCAGCGTCAGGTCCCAGCGCCTGCCGTCATCCTCGACGCGATGGCCTTCCACCATCTGCGGCGTGGCGCGGTAGTTGCTGTCCATGCCGTAGAGCGTGTCATAGACCATGTAGGCGTAGTTGCGTGTGATGTAGCCGGTGGTCAGGATCGGATCGAGCGTCACCAGATCCTGCTGCGGCGTGAAGCGCAGGGTGGTGGCGGATGCCGCGCGGAGCCGGGCAGGCAGCGCCAGGGCGGTCGCGCCGGCGCCAAGACCTTGCAGGAGAGTACGCCGTTTCATGGGGGAACTCCTTCATGCTGCGTGTCGTGCGGCGGAGGCTTCCTCCGCCGGCTCGCCGTAGGCTGGTCTTCCGGCCGGGCGTTCTGTGCGCCCGTGCTCTCCGGTCCGGGGCGGCCTAGGCCGCCGTAACTTCCATGCCCCGCGCTGCCGCCTCGGCCATGAGCCTGTCGCCCGAGGCCAGCAGGCGCCCCTTCAGTGCCTCAAGTCCCGGCGCCAGCAGGCGCCCGGCCTGCTTGAGCAGCCGTCCGCCCACCATCACCTCGCGGATGTCGGCGGGATGCGCGAAATGGATCAGCGCCTGCACCGGGTCCCGCGCACCGACCATGCCCAGGCTGTCGCGGCGGAGGATGATCAGGTCCGCCTGCTTGCCTGGCGTGAGCGAGCCAATGCGGTGATCGAGGCGCAGCGCGCGGGCGTTGTTGATGGTGGCCCAGCGCAACACCTCCTCGTGCCGCAGCGAGACGCTGGTGATGGGCGAGCCGGCGGTGGCGATCTCCGTGGTGGCGGCGGGTCGCTCCGGCGCTTCCCGCGCGCGCGCCTCGGCGCGGATGTTGTTGAAGATGCGGTGCGCCTGGAGCGCGAAGCGCATGCATTCGATCATGCCCCCACCGTTCAGCAACTCGCTGTCGGGCGCGATGGAGGGCGCGCCGCCCAGCGCCGCGACGCGGCAGCTCAGCGGCTCCCGCGCATTGCCCTTCAGCTCGGCGGCGGCGGTGGAGGTGACGGAAACGCCGCTCTCGACGATCACGCGCAGCTCGGCATCGCCGAGATAGGTGCCGTGCACGAGGTTGTGGTCCGGCCCGAGCAGCCCCTCGGCGGCCAGACGGCGATAGCCATCCGGCACCAGACGGTTGGTATTGCCCCAGACATGCGCCGAGGAAAGCAGGCCATACTCCCGCGCCAGGGCGAGATCGGCGCGGCAGACCTCCAGCGTCGAGTAGTCCGGCCCCAGGATGCAGGCGGCGAGGGAAACGCGCCCGCTGTCGCTGGTCAGCGGCCCGGTGCGCAGCCGGCGGATCTCGGCGGCGGGATGCGGCACGGTCGAGAAATGCGGCTCGCCCGGACGTGGCTTCGGCTTCACCGTGCCATGGCCAAAGACAGCGCGGATGCCGCTTTCCGCCAGTCCCTCCAGCGCGGCATCGGTGTGTTCAGGGGTGGCGTTGCCGTGGCACCACTCGAAAAGGGTCGTGACGCCGCCCTCGATTTGCGCGAGGGCGCCGGCCAGGGTGGCGATGCGCATGTCCTCCGGCCGGAACAGCGGGCCGAGCTGGCCATGCATGATCCGGAAGTAGTCGGCGCTGGTCCAGTCGCCGCCAAGGCCGCGCAGCCCCGTCTGCCAGGCGTGCAGATGCGCATTGACCAGCCCCGGCAGCACGATGCAGCCGCTTGCGTCCAGCACGCGTGCATCTGCCGCCACGAGATCGGGACCGATATCGAGGATGCGCTCGTCACCGACCAGCACATCGCCCCGCGGAAGCCGGCCGATGCGGTCGTCCATGGAGAGGATAAAGCCACCCTTGATCAGCGTCCGCATGTTCCTGACCCCGTTCGGAGGATGGCGCTTGAGAAAGAAGCGCGCGTTCTCTATAGAGAACGTCGTTCTCTGGGCGTTATGGTGCGGCGGCCTCGCTGCCGCTGTCAACCTCAGGCTTGCAGGGGAGCGGCACGCTGGGCCAGCACGGGAATGCACCTAACGAGGCCGGCCCGGCGAAGTCGGTTCCTGCCGTCGGCAAGTGCCTGGCGATCATCCGGCTGCTGGATGCCAATCCGGGGCAGGGCCTGGCGACCATCGCGGGCCAGCTGGGGCTGACGAAAAGCCACTGCCTGATGATCTTGCGCACGCTGGTGGCCGAGGGCTGGGTCCAGCACGACGCCGAGCGGCAGCGTTACGCGCTCTCTCCCGCCTTGCTGTTGGATCTGGCCGCGACGGTGCGGCGCCATGACCGCAGCACCGTGGTGCATGATGCGCTGTCGCGGCTGGCCATGGCCCTGAGCCTGCCTTGCCTGCTGAGCCGGGTGAACGAGGATGGCAGCTTCACCTGCGTGGACCGCGTGCAGGGCGGCACCGGGCTGATGATCAACATTCCCATCGGGCACCGCTATCCCGCCGATGCGCCCTCGCAGATGCGCGCCCGCCTGGCGGCACTGCCGGAGGAGCGCGGCCGCGCCCTGCTGGAGGCGATGCCGGTCCGTGCCTACACGGCCGCGACGACGACCGACAAGGCGCTGATCTGGCAAGAGGTGCAGGAGGCGCGGCAGCGCGGCTTCGCCATCGGCCGGATGGAGTACCTCGAGGGCGTGATGAGCATTGCCACCGCCATTCTCGACGTGAGCGGCGAGGCGCGGATGGTCCTGCAATGCACCGGCCCGCAGGCCGCCATGGCGCCGCGCGAGGCGGCACTGGGGCGGGCGATCATGGACGCCGCTGGCCGGATCGCCGCCGCCTGGGACATCCTCCGCCCACCCGTTGGCCTTGGCCGGACGGCCTGATGCCGTTTCCGGGTCCCGGCCGCAAGGTGGAGTTCGAGATGCAGGGCGAGCACGTCCTTCCCGTGGAAAAGGCGGCCGCCTTCGCCCTGGTCGTGGACGAACTGCTTCGCCTGCGGCAAGGCGGACAGAGCAGGGCGGAAGGCGGAGCCGATCACCCTCCGCCTGGGGCCGCGGAAGGATGGTGGACTCCGCCTGACCTGCCACGGCGGATCGGGCACGCCCGCGAAGGCCGGTGAGCGCACACCCTGCCACGTCTTCGGGGCGCTCCTGAGGCAGACCCGCGTCAGCCTGAGCGGCGATCCCGCATTCGACGGTGTCATTCACCTGGACCTCCAGGCTGAAAGCGCGGCGGCTGCCACGTGACCACCTCTTCCTTCGAGTTCCTCCACATCCTGATCGTCGGGGATGAGGCGGTCGTGGCCATGCGCCTGGAGGATGTTGTCCTGGAGGCTGGACACCGCATCACCGGCATCGTGGACACCACGACGGATGCGATCGGGCGCGCGGGCCGACCGGCCCGACCTGGTTTTCTGCGGCATCAAGCGGCTCGGCGGGGACAGCGGGCTGGATGTCGGCGCGGCACTCCGGCCCATGGGCATCTTCTGCCTGTTCATCAGCAGCAACTGCCCAGCCGCGGCAATCGGGCGCGGTCTCGCGTTCGGGGACCTGCTGAAGCCGTTTCAACCCAGCCTCCTGCGGGATGTCGTCCAGGCTGCCCTGAGCAGCTATCAGGGAGACAGGCCGGAGGCGCTTCCCCCGGGGCAGACGCTCCACGGAGGACGGAAAAAAACTGACGGGTGGCTCTGCCGCAAATTCCGACATTGCGTCTCATTCTCAGCAATGCCACATCCGGTAGGCGATGTTCTGCCGAGGCTCCGCATGACCTGCCTGCCGCTCCCTCGTCTTTTGGTCAGGGCCTTGGCCTTTTGCCGTGGCACGACCGGCTCCGCTGTCCGAGGAGAGGTCGCATGAAGCGGCGCACCCTGCTTGGCGGGCTGCCGCTCGCGGTGGTGGCCAGCGGCGGGAGGTGGGCCAGTGCGCAGCAGCCTCTCCGGGCCAGGGACATCCTGGGCCGCACCGTCGAGCTTCCGCGCTCGCCCCAGCGGATCGTGCTCACCCAGGCTCGTCATGTGCTTGCCATGGCGCTGCTGCACCCGGACCCGGTGTCCCTCATCGTGGGCTGGGGCGATGACCTGCGGCGGATGAACCCGCCCGACTATGCCATGGTGCGCGCCCGCTTCCCGCAGGCGGATGCCGTTCCGATCATCGCCCGTGGTCAAGGCGAGGGGCTGTCCCTGGAGGCCATCATCGCCACCCGTCCGGACCTGGTGGTGTTCAGCCTCGGCACCTTGCGCGCGCTGGGCGAGTCCATGCCCGACCGGCTGGCCGCCTTCGGCATCCCCTCGGTGGTGATCGACTTCTTCAACGACCCGATGGCGACCACACAGCCGAGCATGCGCCTGCTTGGGCAGGTGCTGGGCCGCGAGGAGCGCGCCGCTGCCTTCGAGGCCTTCTACGCGGCCCGTCTCCAGGCGATCACCGCGCGGCTGGAAGGGCAGGAGCGGGCGCGGCCCAGGATCTTCATCCATGCCCATGCCGGCGGCACGCCCTGCTGCTCCTCCCCCGGCAAGGGGGCCTTCGATTCAATGGTGACCTTCGCCGGCGGGCATAATATCGGTGCCGACCTGCTGCCTGGCCCCGTCGGCAACCTCTCGCTGGAATACGTCATCGGCGAGAACCCCCAGGTCTATGTGGCGACCGGCGGGCCCTATGGCGGGCGCGGTGGCATTCCGCTCGGCCCTGGCGTGTTGCCGGAGGAGGCCGCGCGAGAGCTCGCCGCCGTCATCCGCCGCAACCGGCTCGACGTGCTCCCGGCGGTGCAGCAGGGGCGCGCCCACGCTATCTGGCACGGCTTCAACGACACGCCCGCGCATGTGGTGATGCTGGAGGTGCTGGCCCGGTGGTTCCATCCTGAGCGCTGCGGCGACCTCGATCCCGCCGCCACAATGGCCGCCCTCAACGCGCAGTTCCTGGCGATCCCGATGCAGGGCGCCCATTGGATCGACCTGCCGCCCGGGGCGCTGTAGCAACCCGCTGCGCCGCTATTCGCCCAGCACGAAGCGCAGGCCGCGGCTGATGCCGAGCGGCACGACGGAGGCATGGTTCTCCTCCGGGAAGCACCAGAACCGGCTCTCCACCCCAGCGGCGGCGAAATGCACCGCCATGTCCCGCGCCTTGTCCACCATCGCCCGGCGGCTCCGGCGTTCGGCGGTGCTGCGGGCCACGGGGCCGGCGCGCTCCTGCGGCGCCAGCGCCTGCTCCCACTCGCCGACGCTCACCGCAAGCCGCTTCCCGGCCGGCGGAGCGCCGCCGCGCAGCCGTGCCTCGTCCCACCAGACGGAGGGGCTGACGGCGATGTAGTCGCTGAAGGCCGTGCCATCATGGGCCAGCACGTCTAGCGTGAAGAAGCCACCCAGCGAATGGCCGATCAGCACCTGCCGCGCCGGGTCGGTGGCGCAGCGGCCGGCGATGAGGGGCCGGACATGCTGAAGCAGGGTTTGCAGAAACGCGTCGCGCCCGCCGGTGAGACGGGTGGTGCCTTCCGCCGAAGGGCCGGCGGTGAAGTCGAGCACGCGGCGTTCCTGGTCGTGGCGGGCCTCGCCGGGGTAGGCGATACCCGCCACCACGGCCTGGCCAATGCCGGTCGCCCTGCGCCGCTGTGCGCCGTTGCGCAGGATGTCCAGCACGGTGGCGAAATAGGCATTGCCCTCCAGCACCGTCACAACCGGAAAGCCGCCGGGTGGCGGCTCGCCGGGCGGGATGGCGAGGAAGAGGCGGTACGCGCCGCCGGGCGTGCGCAGCGCGTGGCATTCCGTGCCCGGCAGGGTAACGGGGGGCGGGGTCTCAGCCACGGAGCGTCGCGCCGCCATCCACGTAGAGATCGGCCATGGTGATATGCCCTGCGCGGTCGGAGAGCAGGAAGAGCACGGCCTCGGCGACATCCTCGGGCGTCGCCAGCTTCCGCAGCGGGATGCCTGCCTTGTATGTGGCGGGGGAGCCCTCGATCACCCGCGCCGCGCCGTTCTCGTCCGCCCACATGCCGGTCTGCATCGGCGTCAGCGTGGAGCCAGGGGCGACGATGTTGCACCGGATGCCGTGCGGTGCCAGTTCCAACCCAAGGCAGCGGGTGAACATGGTGGCCGCCGCCTTGGAGGCCGCATAGGCCGCCATCGCATGGCGCGGCACGCCCGCGGCATTGGAGCTGACCACCACGATGGCACCCCGCCCGCGCGGCTGCATGACCCGCGCCAGGGCGCGCCCGAGATGGAAGACGCCGTCGCTGTTGACGGCGAAGACGCGGCGCCAGGTGGCATCGCTGGTCTCCGCCACCAGGTCGGTTGCGAGAATGCCGGCCAGCGAAACGCCAAACTCGATCGGGCCTTCCTCCGCTTCGATCCGCGCCACCAGCGCGTCCACGGCCGCACTGTCGGAGACGTCGAGCCGCTCGGCACGCAGGCCGGGCAGGGTGGGGATGGCGGCGGCATCGAGGTCGGTGGCGACAATGCGCGCGCCTTCCTCGTGCAGCGCCCGCAGCATGGCCTGGCCGATGCCGCCGGCCGCCCCGGTTACCAGGGCCAGTTTTCCGTTCAGTCCAGTCGGGCGCATCAGTCTTGGCCTTCCATGTCGCGGGCGAGAAGGTGGGCGGAGAGCACGGGCGCGATCTCCGCGGTCGCTTCAGGACCGATCATCGCGGCGTGCAGGGCAGGGATGTCCACCACCTCCACGGCCCTCGCATAGGGGCGCCAGAGGCTGGGATGCAGGTCCCGCCCGGCATGGTCCAGCGCCGCCCGGAAGTGAAGGATGGCGCCGTCGTAGCGCGCATGCTCATGCGCGCGCACCAGGCGGTTGTTGCCCTGCACCACCCGCACCACGCCGCCCAGCACCGGCGGCGGCAGGTGGCCCAGCGGGCTGTCGCTCCTGCGCAGGAAGGCGGCGACGGCCTCCCGTTTCAGCGGCACCGGCTCCGGCAGGCGGTCGGGGTCGAAGCCGCCGATGGCGAGCAGGGCGCGCAGCGGCGCGTTCTCGTCCGGCTCCGGCTCGGCGCGCCAGACATCGGTGGGGTAGGAATCCAGCATGGCCACCACGCCAACGCGCCGGCCGAGGGCGCGGAGCCGCACCGCCATGGCCTGGGCGATGATGCCGCCCACCGACCAGCCGCCGAGATGGATCACGTCATGCGGCACGACGGCGAGGATGCGGTCCACGTAGTCGGCCGCCAGCGCCTCCAGGCTGTCCGGCAGCGGCGCGCCCTCCTGCAGCGCAGGCGCCTGCAAGCCGTAGACCATGCGGCGCGGCGCGAGCGCGCGGGCCAGGCGGCCGTAGCACCAGGAAATGCCGCCGGCCGGATGCACCAGGAACAGCGGCGGCAATGCGGCATCGCCCTGACAGAGCCGCACCACGGGCCCGAGGCCATGATCCGCTTCGCCCTGCTCGCCCATCACGGCAGCGAGGCGCGCGACGGTGGGATGCTCGAACAGGGCGCCGAGCCCGGGGTCCCAGCCCCAGGCCTCACGCACGCGCAGCATCAGTTCCACCGCCAGCAGCGAATGGCCGCCGAGAGTGAAGAAGTCGTCCTCCGTGCCAACCCGTTCCAGGCCGAGCATCTCGGCGAAGAGGAGGGCCATGCGCTGCTCGGCCTCCGTGCGGGGCGGCCTTCCGGTGCTGGCGGCGTAGTCCGGCACGGGCAGGGCGGCACGGTCGAGCTTGCCGCTGCTGTTCACCGGCAGCGCCTCCAGCGCCACGAAGGCGGCGGGCACCATGTAGTCGGGCACGCAGGCGGCGACATGCGCACGAAGCGCCGCCGCATCGTAGCCCTCCGCCGGCACGACATAGGCCACCAGCCGCCTGTCGCCCGCGCGGTCCTCCCGCGCGATGACGCGCGCCTGCCGCACCATGGGCGAGCTGGCGAGGGCGGCCTCGATCTCTCCAAGCTCGATGCGCAGGCCGCGGATCTTCACCTGCTGGTCGGAGCGGCCGAGGAAGAGGAGGGCGCCATCCTCGCGCACCTGGGCGAGGTCGCCGGTGCGATAGATGCGCTCGTTTGCCCGGAAGGGGCTGGGCAGGAAGGCGCGCGCCGTCAGGTCCGGCCGCCCGAGATACTCCCGTGCCAGTTGCACTCCGCCGATGAAGAGATGGCCCGTCACCCCCGGCGGCACCGGGCGCATGGCCTCGTCCAGCACGTAGAGCTGCGTGTTCCAGACGGGGAAGCCGATCGGCACGGGGCGGGAGGTGTCGTCGGGCGCGGCGGGCCAGAAGCTGACATCCACTGCCGCCTCGGTCGGGCCGTAGAGGTTGTGCAGCTCGGCCGTGCAGGTGGCGTGGAAGCGGTCGCGCAGCTCGGGCGTCAGCTCCTCGCCGCTGCAGAAGACGCGGGCGAGATTGAGGCCCCGCGCGGCGGGCTCCGCCAGGAAGGCAGCCAGCATCGAGGGCACGAAATGCGCCGTGGTGATGCGCTGGCGGCGCAGGATGGCGGCCAGCGCCACCGGGTCCCGGTGCGCGCCGGGAGGTGCCAGCACCAGGGTGGCACCGGCGATCAGCGGCAGGAACAGTTCCCAGACGGAGACGTCGAAGGTGATCGGCGTCTTCTGCAGAATGCGGTCGGCGGCAGTGAAGCCGTAGTGCTGCCGCATCCATTCCAGCCGGTTGAGGATGGCGCGGTGCTCGACGACGACACCCTTCGGCTCGCCGGTCGAACCGGAGGTGTAGAGCACATAGGCCGCATCGCCGGGGGCGGGGCCTTCCGTTGGGGCCGCGCCTTCGGCCGGCCATTGCGCAGGCGGCAGCAGCGGTGCCTCGCCGGGCAGCGTGGCCTCCGCCAGCAGCGCGACTGGCCGGGCACCTGTCAGGATGCGGGCGATGCGCTCCGGCGGGTGCGTGAGGTCCAGGGGCAGATAGGCTGCGCCGCTTCGCAACACGGCGAGCAGCCCCACCATCAGCTCGAAGGACCGCTCCAGGGCGACCGCGACGACGCGCCCTGGCCCTGCGCCTCGTGCGCGCAAGGCTCCGGCCAGGGCGCCGCTGCGTGCGTCCAGCTCCGCGTAGCTCATGACGGCATCGCCGAGGACCAGCGCCGGGGCGGCGGGGGTCTCCCGCATGCGCCGGGCGACCAGCGCCCAGAAGGTCGTGTCGGGCAGAGGGTGGTCGGTGGCGTTGAGCCCGCGCAGCAGCCAGTCGGCTTCCGGCGGCGTGGCGGTCGGCACCTCGGCGAGGCGGGAAGCCGTCAGGGCGGCGGCGATGAAATGGGCCAGCCGCATGGCATGGGCGCGGGCGGCGGCTCCGGAATAGAGATTGGGGTTGGCCTCCACTTCCAGACGCAGGTCGGCACCCGTGGGCGTGGCCCGGAAGTTGAAGTTGATGTCGTCCACTGGCCCTGTGCCCAGCACATGCTGCGTCACCTGAAGGCCGGGGAAGGCGGGAAGGCCGCCGAAGGGCAGCAGGTTCACCAATGGGCCGAAGAGCCGCCGGTTCCCACCCAGCCGGCCGAGGTCGCGCCGCAACTGCTCGCCGCGGTACCGCCCGTGGCGCCGCGCCTTCGCCAGCGGCTGCGCCATCCCCCGCAGCATTTCCTCCAAAGGCAGATCCTCATCCGGCCGCAGCCGCACCGGCAGCACGTTCATCAGCGTGCAGGGCACGCGCGCGGCAGGATTGCCAAGCCGGCCCATGAAGGCGAGGCCAACCACCGCCTCGGCGGCACCGGTATGGCGCCGCACATAGGAGGCCGTCAGCGCCGCCAGCGCGTCAGGCCAGGACAGACCGAGATGGCTCAGGGTCGCGGCGACGCTGTCCGGCAGCGCCACGAAGCAGCGATGCGCCCAGCGTGCGGAGGTGGGCGGCCCAGGCGCCATGCCCACCACCTCCGGATTGTCGGCAAAGGCCTCCTGCCAATGGGCCGCATCCGCCGCGCGGCGGGAGCCGTCGCGATAGGCGGCATCCTCGGCCAGCGCCACGGCAAAGGGAGGCAGCGGCGGCCCGGGCCGGCCCTGGCCGATGCGCACCGCGTAGAGCTCGGCCACGCGGCGCAGCGTCAGGTCGGTGCCGAAGGCATCCAGCGCCAGGTGGTGTGCCCGCTGATACCAGAGGTGCCGCTCCGGCCCGAGCCGGTACAGGACCTCCCGTGCCATGGCCTGCCGCGCCGGATCGACGGGGCTCTCCATGTCCTGCGCCATGGCGGAGAGGGCGGCGGCTTCCGGATCGTCCTCGCCGGAGAGGTCCACCACCTCAAGCCAGGGCCGGCGCGCTTCCTCGACCCACTGCACCGGACCATGTCGTCCGGCCTCGATCCGCAGCGCCAGCGCATCGGCCTCCGCCACCATGCCGTTCACCGCCGCGCGGAAGGCCCCGGCATCCAGCGGGCCGCGCAGGTCAAGATAATGGCCGGTGTTGAAGAGCGGGTTCGCCGGGTCCAGTGCCTGCGCGTACCAGAGGCCGGATTGTGCCTCGGTGAGCGGCTGCGGCGCGGCGGCCCCCGGCATGGCAAGCAGGCGCGGCATGCGACTCAGCCAGCCTGCCGCTGCTGGCGGTCCACGATGGCCCACCAGGCGTCCAGCGTCAGCCTTTCCGCGAATTCGGCAAAATCGAGCCGCAATCCGGTGTCGCTCCAGCGCACCAGCAGGTTCATGGCACGAAGGGAGTCGAGGCCGAGGTCGATCAGGTCGTCCTCACCGCCGATCTCCTCCGGGGCCAGATGGATGATGGCGGCAATGTCGGCGCGCAGGCTTTCGCGGGTCAGCATCACAGGGCGGCCAGAAGCTCGTCGGTGGTCATGGGCACGGCGCAGGTGCCGGCGACATAAGCGATCGCCATACGGTGCTTGTCCTCCGAGAAATCGGCGGTCGCATCGGCGACGAAGAAGGGCTCGATGTCGCGCATGAAGGCCTCGGCGGCGGTCAGCGTGCAGCCGATATGCGCGTAGATGCCGGTGACAATCAGCTGATCACGGCCGCGCACACGCATCAGCGTCTCCAGGTTGCTGCGCTGAAACGCGCTGTAGCGATGCTTGGTCAGCACGAAGTCGCCGGAGGCCGGTTGCAGCTCCGCCAGGATAGGCTGGTGCTCCGGCGCATCCGTCATGCCCGGCCCCCAGAGATCGGCCTGCAATCCGCGGTCGCGCCTATCCTGGTTGCCCCTTTGCGCGGTGTAGAAAACGGGAATGCCGTTTGCCCGCGCATGCGCGATCAGCCGCGCGATGTTCGCCACAACCGGCGCCAGGGGCGAGGCCTCCCGCGCGAAGGGGCGGCAGAAATACTGCTGCATGTCGTGCACCAGCAGCGCCACGCGGTCGCGCTCCGGCCGCCATGGCGCACGCGGCACCGGCAGGTCCTCGGCACGCGGCAGGGGGTAGCTGGGAATGGTGGGAAGGCCCTTGGTAGCAGTCACGCAATCCGTCCTTGAGGGGAACACAGGCGCAGGGTCGGCGTTCTCAACCCTGCTTTTCCAGGAAGGCAGCGCGTAGCCGCGCCCGCAGCTCCTTCCGGCTGACCTTGCCAGCCGCCGTCGTGGCGAAGGCCTCGGTGAAGACGATCTGATCCGGCACCTTGAACTCGGCGATTCCGCGCTGGCGTATCCAGAGCTTCAGCGCCGCCGGTTTCGGCTTCTCGCCGTTCGGGATGATGAAGGCGCAGCTCCGCTCGCCCAGATACTCGTCGGGAATGGAGACGATGGCGGCGTCGAAGACCTGCGGATGCGCCAGCAGGTGGTCCTCGACCTCCTCGGCCGAGATCTTCTCGCCCGCGCGGTTGATGTGGTCGCCCGCGCGGCCCTGCACCTCCAGATAGCCGCCGGGAAGCCGCCGCACGATGTCGCCCGTTCGGTAGAAGCCGTCCTCGGTGAAGGAGCGCGCATTGGCGGCGTCGTCATTGTGGTAGCGGCGGATGGTATAGGGGCCGCGCGCCAGCAGATAGCCCGGCTCGCCCTCCGGCACAGGGTTACCGAGGTCGTCCACCACCAGCACCTCATCATCCGGGCTGATGGGACGGCCCTGGGTGGTGGTGATGATCTCCTCGGGGTCGTCGAGGCGGGTGTAGTTCACCAGCCCCTCCGCCATGCCAAAGACCTGTTGCAGCGTGCAGCCCAGCGTCGGCCGCACGCGCCGCGCCACCTCGGGCGTGAACTTCGCGCCGCCCACCAGCAGGACTTCCAGGCTGGAGAGGTCGTGCGATGTCTTCGGCGCCGCCTGCATCCAGAGCAGCGCCAGCGGCGGTACGAGCCCGGTGATCGTCACCCGCTCCCGCTCGATCAGCGGGAAGGCGGCGTCAGGGCTGGGAGATGGGCTGAGCACCACCGTCGCGCCGGCATAGAGCGCGCCGATATGCCCGGGCGAGGACATCGGAAAGTTGTGCGCCGCCGGCAGCGCGACGAGGAAGACGCTGCGCTCCGTGACGTTGCAGATCGCGTTGCTGGCCCAGCAACTGTAGAGGTAGTCGTCATGCGTGCGCGGGATCAGCTTCGAAAGTCCTGTGCTTCCGCCCGAGATCTGCAGGAACGCTACATCCGAGGACGGTACGTCGGACGGCAGAGCGATGTCCGGATCGCGCTCCGTCGGAAGCACATGGAACTCGGCGGGATCGCCAGCGGCAACGAAGACGTGCCGCACCGCCGGCACCTCCGCCTGCAAGGCGCGCGCCAGCGTGCGATAGTCGAAGTTGTCGCCACGCTCGGCGATGACATAGCCCGTCGCCTCGGCGCGCCGTGCGAAATGCGCGATCTCGGTGATGCGGTGTGCCGGCAGGGCATAGACCGGGATCATCCCGGCGCGGAACAGGCCAAAGACGCAGGAGAAGAACTCGGCGACATTGCCGAGCTGCACCACCACCCGGTCGCCGGGCCTCAGCCCGGCGCGCAGGTAGCCGGCGGCCGCCGCCTCGGCGCGCGCCCAGAGCGTGGCATAGGTCCAGCGCCGCCCACCGTCCACGATGGCGACCGCCTGGGGGCGCTGCTCCGCCCGCTGGCGCAGGAAGGACGAGAAGGTCTCGCCGCGCCAATAGCCCTTTTCACGGTAGCGCCGGGCGAAATCCTCGGGCCAGCGTTGCTGCAGGGGAATCATGCGCACCGTTCCTCCGTCTCGACGCCGAGGGCGCGCAGGAAAGCCCTGAACTTGGCGGCGGTCTCGGCCGTCTCCGCCGCGGGGTCGCTGCCTGGCACAATGCCGGCACCCGCATAGAGCCGCGCCTGCCGCCCCGCGATCTCCGCGCAGCGGATGGAGACATGCCACTCACCGTCCCCGCGCCCGTCGCACCAGCCGACAGCGCCGGCGTAGAACCCGCGGTCGTAAGGCTCCAGTTGGCTGATCAGCCGCGCCGAGGCTTCGCGGGGCAAGCCACAGACGGCGGGCGTCGGGTGCAGCGCCGCCGCCAGTGCGGCGGAGGAAATGTCGGCGTCCTTCAGTTCGCCGGCAATGCGGGTGCCGAGATGCCACAGGGTGGCAGTAGTGGTGAGCCGGGTACCTTCCGGCGCCGAAAGGGTGCGGCAGTAGGGCGCCAGCGTGTCGAGCACGAACTCGGCCACGAGCGCATGCTCGCGCCGGTCCTTGTCTGACCGCTCCAGCGCGGTGGCGGCGGCGCGGTCGGCTGCGGTATCGGCCTGGCGGCGGGCGGAGCCGGCCAGCGGATGGGACAGGATGGCCCGGCCTTTCTTGGCGATCAGCAGTTCCGGCGTCGCTCCGGCCAGGAAGCGGGGTGCTCCTTCTGGTGCGGGAAGCGGCACCAGGAAGGCGGTCACACTGGAATCCGCCGCAAGGCGGTGCAGCAGTCCCGGCAGGTCGATTGGGCGGTCCGCCTCGGCCAGCAGGCTGCGCGACAGCACCACCTTCTGCAGGTTGCCCTTCGCCATTTCACCCAGCGCGGCGGCCACCGCCTGCGCGAAGGCCTCCGGCACGGGGTCCGGCCGAAGGGTCCAGCGTGGTGACGGCAGGAGCGGGGCCGCCGCCGGTGCCGTTGAGGAGACCTGCCGCGCCTGCACCAGGTGGTCCTCGGCCGCGCGATCGAAGGGGAGCGCCCCCGCGAGCACCATATCCGCGCCGGCGCCGCGGAAGAAGGCGGCCACACGCTCAGCCAGCGTCGCCGCCGGCCCGGGCGGCAGAGCGCGCGCCATGCCGTGGCCAACGAGTTTCTGCCGGCCGGAAAGGAAGGCGAAGAGCGGCGGCGCGGCCGATGCGCCGGTCGTGTCTCCCCGCGTCGCTTCCGCCATGGCCATGCAGCTTTCGAGCATCACGCGCCCCCTCCGGCTCAGGCGCGGATGATGCTGATGGTGTCGCCGTCCGGGTCATCCACGGGGGGCGCGTTGCGGCCGCCGGTCTGCGCCTTGTTGGTCACGTAGGCGAGCCCGCTGCGGGGGTCGAAGGCGACGGTGTTGGGATGCGTGCCGGTCTCCAGCGTGGCCAGCAGGCTCATCCCGCCGCTGTCGAACAGGTTGACGGCGCCGGCGCGGCGGCAGGCCACGTAGAGCAGCCCGTTCGCCGGGTTGAGCGCAACGCCCAGGGGACCTTCGCCCGTCGCCAGGCTCTTCACCTGTTCGCCAGTCGCGGCGTCCAGCACCGCCACCGTGTTGCTCTTCTGGTTGGCGACGAAGAGCCGCTGACCCGCCTGATCGTAAGCGGCGTTGATCGGGCTCTCGCCGCCCGAGGAGAAGCGGCGCAGCGCCCTGTTGTCTGCGAGCCCGATCTCGACGATCTCATTGGAGGTCAGCGAGGTCGCGAAGAGGCGGTTGCCGGCCGTGTCCAGCGCCAGGCCGGTGATGCCACTCTCGGCAATCCCTTCGGTGATGGTGGCGGCCAGGGCGTTGCGGGCGCCATCGATCACCCAGACGGCGCTGGGCTTTCCGCGCGCGCCGAAATTGCTGACATAGACGCGGTTCGCGGCCTCATCCACCAGCACCTGGCGCGGATGCCCGCCCTCTCCGGCGGAGATGGTGGCCACCACCTTGCCCGCCCTCAGGTCAATGGCGGAGACGGTGCCGGAGCGCGTGTTGGAGGTGTAGAGCAGGCCAGTGGCGTCGTTCAGCCCCAGGCCGAAGGCAGGCTCCTCGCCCAGCTCGATCTGGCTTCGCACTTCCAGGCTCTGCGGATCGAGCCCGAGGATGCGCGCGGCCTTGCCGCCGCGCGGCCCCGTGGCCGCGACATGCACCAGGCCGGTGGTGCGGCTGACCACCAGCTCGTACAGGCCAGGATAGACCTTGGCGGTGCGCAGCACCGCCGGAGCGGCGCCGCTTCCAGGCGCCGTGGCGGCGGCCGCGCCCTGGGCGAGGCCGAAGCTCCGACCTGCGGCCAGCGTGGCAGCGAAGAGGCCGAGGGCGCGGCGGCGCGAAAGGCGGAGATCGGGATGCGAGCCGTTCGGCCCGGCCGGATTACCTTGCATGGGAACTCCTCGCTGAGACGGAGAAGGAAGCGGGGGTGCTGAAGGGCTCACCAGTGGCCCCCGCCGCGCGGCGCAGCGCAGCAGCAGGCGCCCCTTGCGAAGATGGGGCGGGGCTGGACCATCACCCTCCGCGCCTCTCGTCGGAGCGGATTGGGGGGAAGAAAGAGCAGAGGGATCATGGCCGTAACTTATGCGAATGCAAATCGCTCGCAACCAAACTGACTTCACCGGCCAGGGTTGTCAATCCTCCAAGGCAGCGCGGGTGCGCCTGCGGTGCTCGCGGCGTGTAGAGGCCAGTCGGTTCAAGGACATGGCAGCCTCGTCCACGCGCCTATCCACAGCCCTATCCCCGGAAACTGGGGATAAGCTGCATGGGATTGTGTTTTTGTTCTGTTCCCGAGGGGCGGACGCGGGGCCGAGTAATCCCCATAATCCTCCGCAATCCCCGCTTTGCCTCGGTGGCGCCCCGCGGTGCGGGACGACACACTCCGCTGCGGATCAGGAGGGCGCGAGATGGACGACTATCAAACCGGCATCCGGATCACGCTGCAGGGCGTGGACGATGCCGCCGTCGAGATGGCGGCCGATGAGCTCAAGCAGCGGCTGGGGCCGCGCTTCGCCGTGACGGCGCGACGGCGGCGGCAGGGCCAGTCGGGGATCAGCATCACCGCGACGATGCTGATGACATCCGCCTCCAACGTGGATGCGGCTGCCTCCGACCTGCTGGACCGCCTCTACGCCGGCCGTGCGCAGGCGGAGGGAAGCAGGGCCGGCGGATGATGCCCCGCCTTCGGGCGGGGCCGAAAGCATGTCCCACACGGGACGGAGGCGCGGCGCGCCTCCGCCGCGTTGGTCAGGCGGCTGGCCGCGCGATGCCGCCCTGCGCCGGAGCACCTCCGTAGAGGCCGGCTTCCTGGGCGCGCGCGATCTCCTCGTTGAAGCCCATCAGGCGGAAATCGGTCATCCGCATCGGGTAGAGAATCCCGTCCAGATGATCGTTCTCGTGCTGTACGACGCCGGCATGGAAGCCGCTGACCTCGGCGCTGACCGTGCGCCCGTCGCAGTCGACGCCGGTGTAGCGCAGGCGCTTGTAGCGCGGCACGGCGGCGCGCAGGCCGGGGATCGAGAGGCAGCCTTCCCAGCGCAGGTGCTTCTCCTCGCCCAGCGGCTCGATCACCGGATTGATCAGCACCGTGTTGCCGACCACGGTGTCATCGGGCGCCCCGCTGGCGCGGGTCGGCAGCACCCGGAAGACAAAGAGGCGCAGCGGCACATGCACCTGCGGCGCGGCGAGGCCGGCCCCGGGTGCGTCCTCCATGGTCTCGAACATGTCGCGCACCAGGCGCCGGATTTCCGGCGCGCCGGGATCCTCCACCGGCCGGCACTTCTCCAGCAGCACGGGGTGGCCCATGCGGGCAATCTTCAGAATGGCCATGGCAGGATCATCTCACGTCGGAAGGCGGGGGCGCACCGTGCAGTGCGCAAGGCTGCATGATCGACCCGGCTGCCGCGGGCGGCAAGGGGAGGGGCAGCCGCCGCGCCGCCCGCCATGAGGATGGAATTACTGGGTCGCCACGAAAAGGGGCGGTGGCGAGGTCCCACCGCCCCTATTCGCCTCATGCGGCCGGCTGCGGCGTGGCCCGCCACCACTGCCGGATGATCGGCAGCAGCAGCGTGATGGCCGCCACCCCCAGCAGCACCACGGTGATCGGGCGCGTCCAGAGAAAATCGTAGCTGCCGTTGGAGAGCGAGAGGGCGCGGCGGAAGCTGGATTCCGCCATCGGTCCCATGATCAGCGCCAGCACCACCGGCGAAGCGGGGAAGTCCCAGCGCTGCATGAAATAGCCGATCACGCCGGCCGCCAGCATGATGCCGATGTCGAAGACGCTGTTGTTGATGGCGTAGGTGCCGACGATGCAGAGCAGCAGGATCAGCGGCGTCAGCACCGACTTCGGCATGGTGAGCACACGGCCGATGAAGCGCATGGAGCCAAGCCCGACCACCAGCAGCATCAGGTAGCAGAACAGCATGCCGGCGAAGAGCGTGAAGACCAGGTCGCTGTGGTCCTTGAACAGCAGCGGACCAGGCTGCAGGCCCTGCAGCGTCAGTGCGCCCATCATGACGGCGGTCACGGCGTCTCCGGGAATGCCCAGCGTCATCATGGTCAGCAGCGCGCCGCCGGTGCAGGCATTGGCGCCGGACTCGCAGGCAGAGACGCCGGCCAGCTCGCCTTTGCCGAAATTCCCGGGATTACGGCTGAAGCGCCGCGCCTCGTTGTAGGCGACGTAGGCCGCGATGTCCGATCCCGCGCCCGGTACCGCGCCAATGAAGGCGCCAAGTCCGCTGGAACGCAGCAGCGTGCCGATCAGGCCGCGGAACTCCGCCCAGGTCGGGATCAGCCGGCCGAGCTGCGCCGCCGTGCCGGTGCGCAGTTCGGAGCCTTCCATGGCCTTGAAGGCTTCGGAAGCGGCGAAGAGGCCGATCATCACAGGGATGAAGGGCACGTTGAACAGCTCGGTATAGCCGCCGGTGAAGCGCGGGAAGCCGCCCATCGGATCAAGGCCGACACTGGCCACCAGCAGGCCGAGAAAGCCCGCGATGAGGCCCTTCACCAGCGAGCCGGAGGAGATGCTGGCGATGATGGAGAGGCCGAACATCGCCAGCGCGAAGGTCTCCGAGGCGCTGAACTCAAGCGCGAACCCGGCCAGCACCGGCCCCAGGAAGATCAGCACGAGCACGCTGAGCGTGCCGCCGATGAAGGAGGAGATCGTGGCGACGCCCAGCGCCACGCCCGCCTTGCCCTGCTGCGTCAGCGCGAAGCCGTCGAGCGCCGTGGCCGCGGCGGCGGGCGTGCCGGGAATCTTCAGCAGGATCGCGGTGATCGAGCCGCCGTAGACACCGCCGAAGAAGACGCCGGAGATCATCAGCAGGCCGGAGACGGCGTCCATGCCAAAGGTGAAGGGCAGCAGGATGGCCACGCCCATCGTGGCGGTGAGGCCCGGCAGCGCGCCGATGACGATGCCGACAGCGACGCCGATGATGGAAAGCAGGATGGCCGTGGGGTGGGAGGCCAGCGTCTGCATGCCTCCCAGCAGCAGCTGCAGGTTTTCCATGGGAGTATTCCGGAAGATGTTCGCGGGGGAGGCGGGCTATTCGAACAGGCTGCCGAGCGGCAGCGGCACGTTCAGGCCGTAGTCGAACAGGAGGTAGATGACGGTGGTGGTGGCCAGCGCGATCACGGGGTTCCAGATGAGGCTGCGCTGCCCCATCAGTGCCATCAGCGCCACCAGCAGCACGAAGGCGCTCGGGAAATAGCCGACATAGCCGATGGCCAGCAGGTTCCCGAGCATCAGCAGCATGCCGAGCGCGACACGGCCGTAATGCGGCTTCTCCGCGGGCGGCGCCGCGGCGACGAGCGGCTTTGCCAGTGTCTGCGCCAGCAGGATAGCCGAGAGCACGAGCAATGTGACGGCGTAGAGGATCGGGAAGCGCGCGGCGCCGACGTCGTTGCCGCCCGGCGGCGGCGCAGGGAAGTCCCAGGCGGTGACGATGGCGGCGGTGGAGATAACGCACAGCAGCGCCACGATGATGAGGTGCGCGAGGCGGTCGGTACGGGTCTGGCCGGCGGCGGCCGGCGCCTGCCCGGCGGGAAGGCTGCTCATGGGGAACTCTCCTGGGGATGCCGCCCGTGCCACCGGCGGGCCGGTGCAACGGGCGGCATCACTGCTTTCAGCGCGCGAGGCCGATGCGCTTCATCAGCACGGCGAAGGTGTCGCTCTGCGCCTTCACCTGCTCGGCGAACTGCGGCCCGTCGAGATAGGCCCAGTTCAGGTTCATCTTCTTCAGCGTCTCCTTGAAGCCCGGCTCGTTCGCCGTCTCGCGCGAGGCGGTGCGCAGGATCTGCACCACGTCGTCCGGCGTGCGCTTCTGGGCGAAGATGCCGCGCCAGGTGCCGACGGTGATGTCCACGCCGCTCTCCTTGAAGGTCGGCACCTCGGGGAAGGCGGTGAGCCGCTCATCGGCCATGACGCCGAGGATGCGAAGCTGCCCGGCCGCCACCTGCGCGCTGACCTCGGCGGGGCTCACCCCCACGGCCTCGATATGGCCGCCGAGCAGGGCGGTCACGGCCGGCGCCGCGCCGTCATAGGGGATGCTGTTGAACTTGACGCCGGTCTTGTCGGCGAGCGCCTCGGTCGCGAGGTGCCAGATGCCGCCCGTGCCGGAATTGCCCACGCGCACCTTGCCCGGATTGGCCTTCGCGTAGTCCAGGTATTCCTGCAGCGTCTTCCAGGGCGCGTCGACCTTGACGGTGACGGCGCTCGGATCGGCATTCAGCCGCGCGACCGGCAGGAAGTCGTCTGCCTTGAAGCTGACCAGGCCCATATGCGGCAGCATGGTCAGCTCGACCGTGCCGAGGCCGAGCTTGTAGCCGTCTGGCCGCGCTGCCATGATTTCCGAAAGTCCCACCGCGCCGGCGCCGCCGGTGCGGTTCACCACGCCGATGGCCTTGTCCAGATGCGGCTTGGCCGCATCGGCGAAGGCGCGGGCCACGAGGTCGGTGCCGCCGCCGGCGGCGAAGGGCACGATCAGCTCGATCGGCCGGCGCGGATAGGCCGTGGCGGCCTGCGCGCGGGTCCCGAACAGCGTCGCGGCGCCGAGGCCGGCCATCAGGTGCAGGCGGTTACGGTAGGTCAGCATCAACAACATGTCCTCTGGGTGTCGCGCCTCGCTGTCGGAGGCGGCGAAAGGAAGGCCCCGCCGCGCGCGGCTACGCCGGCCGGGGCAGGTTGTGCGGAGTGGCTCAGGCCGGGTGCAATGCCCGCCAGGCCTCGGTGAAACGCCGCGCAGCGGCCGCGACGTCCGCCACGGTCATGCCCGGCTTGTACAGTGCCGAGCCGAGACCGAATCCGGCGGCGCCTGCTTCCAGGAAGGGCGCCATGGTGGTGGGCGTGATGCCGCCCACCGGCAGCAGCCGCGTGCCCTTGGGCAGCACCGCGCGCATCGCCTTCACCACCGGCGGCCCGACCATCTCGGCGGGGAAGATTTTCAGCGCCGCAGCCCCAGCGGCCAGTGCCGCGAAGGCCTCGGTCGGCGTGGCGATGCCCGGCGTGCAGAGCAGGCCCGCCTTGGCCGCCGCCGAGATCACCCCGGTGTCGGCATGCGGCATCACCACCAGTTCGGCGCCCAGATCAGCCAGCCGGCCGACATCCGCCGCCTGCAGCACCGTGCCGGCGCCGACCAGCGCATCCTGCGGCAGCAGTCGCCGGATGGCGGCGATGCTGTCGAAAGGCTGCGGCGAGTTCAGCGGCACTTCGATCAGGCGGAAGCCGGCCTCGTAGAGGGTCGTGGCGATCGGCGCCGCCTCCTCGGGCCGCAGCCCGCGCAGGATGGCGACCAGCGGCAATTGCGCGAAGGCGGCGTCGAGCCGGGCCTGCAAGGGGAAAGGGGTCATGGCAGCGTCTCCTGCGCGCCGGACGCCGATGGCGCGACCAGCCCGGCGGCAATGGCGAAGTGGAACAGGCCGGCGGGCGCGGTGTTGCCGAGCTGCACCGCCGGCGGCGAGCCGCATTGCCGCAGCACCTCACCGTATCGGCGGCAGAGCGTATCCTCGCCGATCAGCGCCAGCGGCGTATCATCCAGGGCCGCCCGTCGGGTGCCGGAGGCGACCTCATGCCCGATCAGCAGGGCGGAGAGGAAATCCTTGAGCGCTGTGCCGGGGAGTTCGCCCGTCAGGCCCAGAGTGCGCGCCGCGAAGATGTGGTGCGCCAGGTCGCCCGGCAGGCTCTCCCGTGCCATCGCCACGCCGCGCGCGAAGGCAGCCTCGGCCACTTCCGGTGCGGCCGCCTCATCGGTCATCAGCCGGCCCAGCAGGGAGTGGCGGCAGAGCACGGCGAACAGCTCGCCGGTCATGTAGGTGGCGAAGCGGGTGATCCGCCCATCCTCCACCTCCACCCATTTGGAATGGGTGCCGGGCATCACCAGCAGGCTGCGCGTGGCCAGTTCGGGATGGGCGAGCAGCGCGCCGGCGATCTGGATCTCCTCGCCTCGCATCACGTCCGGCGCCGCGCCCGGCGCGCGGCAGACCAGCCCCGGGGCAATCAGGATGCGCGCGCCGCGCCCCGTGCCGACCTCCACCGCTCCCGCCGCCAGCCGCCGGGCATCGGCGGGGCAATCGGCATAGGCGGCCTCGCGCCAGCCCTGGGCGCTGCCCACCATGCCACCGGCCACCACCGGCAGGCCGGGGAAGCGATCCAGCCACGCGCCGCACATCGCGTCGAAGGCGGCCTCGAAGCCGGGCAGGCCGGGCTCGGGCAGGTTGACGATGCCATGCCCACTGCCGCGCTGCTCCAGCACGGCGCCGGTCTCGTCCATCAGGAAGCCGCGCAGGCTGGAGGTGCCCCAGTCCAGCGCGATAAGGGCGGGGGAGCCGCTCATCCCGTCCATCCCAGTTCGCGTGCGACGGCCTCGGCCGTGGCGCGCACCAGCGGCGCCACCTCCTCCAGCCGTTCCTCCGGCATAAAGGGCGCCGCGCTGGCCACGCTGATGGCGGCAACGACCCGGCCGCCGCGGTCATGCACCGGAGCGCCGGCGCAACGGATACCCACCTCGTTCTCCTCCAGATCGAACACCACGCCGCGCGCGCGATAGGCCCGCATCCGTTCCGCATAAGGCTCCCAGGGGAGAGCGGGCGGGCGGTCCGGGCTGCGGGCGTTCAGCGCCAGGGCGGCCTCGTGCAGTTCCCGCCAGCGCGGCTCCGGCAGGCCGAGCATCAGCGCCTTGCCGATGCCGGTGGTGGCAAGCGGCATGCGCTGGCCGACGCGGGACCGCATCTCGAAGCCACGCGTGCCGGAAATCTTCAGCAGGTAGACCACCTCGCTCCCGTCCGCGATGCCCAGATGGACGGTGTCCCCGGTCTGGCGCGAAAGGGCCTCGCAATGCGGCTGCGCCATGGCGACGAGCGGCCGCTGCTCCAAGGCGCGCTGGCCGAGATAGATCGGCATCGGGCCGAGCAGATAGCCCTTGTGCGGCAGGTGATGCAGGTACTTGGCCGCCACCAGGCTGCTGAGGATGCGGTGCGTGGTGCTGCGCGGCGTGCCCAGCCGCTCGGCGATGCCCTGGACGTCATGCGTGCCGGCGGCGACGCATTCCAGCACCTTGAGGCCCCGCAGCAAGGTCTGCGTGCCGGCGGCGGAGGTGGCGCCTGCCCCCCCTTCGGCCGGATCGCCGAATGCGCTCCGGGCTTCTATTGACATGGTTCCCTGCTCGCGGTCGGAAGTGGCGCGCATCCTGGGGGGCAGGAAGTCTTGTGTCAAATAGAGGAGTTGTGTTCCAAATAGTGGGAGTTCGCTCATCCCGCCGGGTATGTTTCGGCCGCTGCCTGCTCATGGCGCGGCTGCAGCGGCCGATGATGGGAGGTGGGCTCGATTTCTAGATGGCTGTCGCGAGCGCGCCGGCCACCGCCGTCAGTACCACCACGAGCCAAGCCGGTAGCTTCCACAGCACCAGCGCTGCGAAGGCGGCGAGGGCGATCGCGAAGTCGGCGGGCGCATGTACGGTGGAATTCCAGATCGGGTCGAACAGCGCCGCCAGCAGGATACCCACGACTGCGGCGTTGACGCCTCGCAGCGCGGCCTGGGCGGCCGGGCGCCGGCGGAAGCCGTCCCAGAAGGGCAGCATGCCGTAGATCAGCAGCAGGCCGGGCAGGAAGATCCCGACCAGCGCGATGGCCCCTCCCAGCGCGCCGTTCGGCCAGAACCCCTGCGCCGCACCCAGGAAGGCCGCGAAGGTGAAGAGCGGTCCCGGCACCGCCTGCGCCACGCCATAGCCGGCGAGGAAGGCGTCGGCCGTGATCCAGCCGCTCGGCACGAAGGCGCGCTCCAGCAGCGGCAGCACCACATGCCCCCCGCCGAACACCAGCGAACCGGCGCGATAGCTGGCTTCAGCCAGCGCCAGGGCATGTGAGCCGGTCGCCGCCGCCACGGGCCCGAGGCCGAACAGCAGCAGCGCGAACAGCACCAGCGCGGTGATGCCCGTGGCCGGCGTGACATGGAAGCCGAGCCGCGCGTCACCGGCCGGCGCACCGCCGCGACACAGCGCCAGGCCGGCGGCCGCGCCCGCGAGGATCACCACGATCTGGATCAGGGCCAAGGGGAGCAGCAGCAGCGCCATCGACGCCAGTACGGCGATGGTGGCCCGTGTGCGATCCGGGCAGAGGCTCGCTGCCATGCCCCAGACCGCCTGGGCCACCACGGCCACCGCCACCAGCTTGAGGCCGTGAACGATGCCCCTGCCGGCGCCCGCCGTGGCCAGGTCCACCCCATGGGCCGCCAGCAGCATCACGAGAGCCGAGGGCAGGGTGAAGCCGATCCAGGCCGCGAGCCCGCCCGGCAGCCCACCCCGCAACACCCCTATGGCGAAACCCGTCTGGCTGCTGGCCGGTCCCGGCATGAACTGCGCGAGCGCGACGAGGTCCGCATAGGCGGCTTCGCTCATCCAATGGCGCCGGGTGACAAACTCGCTGCGGAAATAACCGATATGCGCGATGGGTCCCCCGAAGGAGGTCAGGCCCAGGCGAAGGAAGATCAGCAGGATGCCGAGGAAGCCCTCCCGCGGCGGCGCGGTTCCGGCGGCGGTGTCGGGCGGCAGGGCAGGGGCGCTGGTCTCGTCCACGTCGGTTTCTTCCTCATCCGTTCCGCTCGCCGGAGCCATGCCGGCTTGTGCCGCCGCCACGGCCCTCCGTATGGCCGGGCAGCGCCACGAGGGCGACGAATGTGTGGCTGTCCTGTCCAGGGCCGGGCCTGCTCGATTTGCTGGCATCCGAACGGAAGGGATCATTCGCGGCGAGACAGGCGCCGTCAACCGATCCGTCTCCGGGCGAGGGGGCGTAACAACACTCGGAGCAAAGCTGTCGCGCCGCCATCGGGAGACGATCTGACGTAGCGGCGTAGGGTGTCCCGGCGCCTCAGACGGTCACGGGGACCTGCGCCAGGCCCTCGACGCCGAAGACCGCGCGATAATGCGCGATCTCCTCCGGTGTGCCGGTCGCCTTCGTATAGTTGTCGCTCAGCTTCACCGCCGGATGCCCCTCCACCTCCGTGACCTTGCAGACCAGGCTGATCGGCATGAACTCGGGCACATCGAAGGGCGCGCAGCCGGCGAAGTCGTTGGTCAGGTTGGTGCCGATGCCTGCGCTGATCCGGCACCGCGGTTCATGGCGCCATTTCGCCGGGTCCTGGAAATCGGCTGCGGAACGGAAGTCGGCGGGCGTGTGACCGGGCTGGATCTGCCCCCCGAAGCAGGCATGGAGGCCAAGGATCAGGCTGACATCGAGCGCGTCCGAGGGAACCAGGAGTTTCTTCCGCGCATCCCGCCCGTGGGCAGCGAAGAAAGCCAGCGCCTCCTCGCCGCCCAGATAGGGGTCCTTGCTGTCGAGCCGCACGCCGGTCCAGTCCGCGGCCCAGTCCGGCGCGTCCCGGAAGAACTGCGTGGAACCGTAGGTGTCGGGCAGCATGACCTGCATGGCCTTGCCGTACATCTCCTGCCACAGGCGCAGCACCTCGTATTGCGCGTCCTTCAGCCCGGTCGTGCCGAGGCGGCCCAGGCGGGCCAGCGCGGTCAGCACCATCGGCAGCTCATGCGCATTGGTGCCGATCGCCTCCAGGTTGTGCTTGTAGGCGAGATAAGTATTCGAAGTGCCGGTGAAGCTCTGAGGCAGTTTCCCGGCGAGGAGCTGGATGACGTATTCCTGCCAAAGGAAGGAGTGCCGACGCCGGGTACCGAAATCGGCAAACTTCAGGCCGGGAACGTCCGTAAGGCGCTCGACCTTCGACCAGAGCCTGGCCTTCACACGCGAGAACAGGATATCGAGGTCCATCTCGTCCAGCCGGGCGTAGCCGTGCCGGGTGCGCAGCTCGGAGACGATGGCCAGCGCATAGATCTCCCAAAGCGTGACCTCTTCCCACGCGCCTTCGAATTCGAGCCGCAGTTGCCCGTCGTCGCGGAGCAGGCGGTAGGGCGGCAGCGAAAAGCTGGCGAGCCACTCAATGAAGCCGGGGGAGAAGATGTTGTGTTCCCCGTAGAAGGTATTGCCGGCGAGCCAGATCAGTTCCGATTTGGTGAAACGGAGCTGGCGGACGTGATCGAGCTGCCGCCGCAGCTCCGTTTCATCCACCACCTCCGCCAGGCGGACGCTCCGCGTGCGGTTGATCAGCGTGAAGCGGACGCGCGTGCCAGCGAAATGCTTCCGGATGAACTGGAGCATCGCGAGCTTGTACCAGTCCGTGTCCAGCAGGGACCGGACGATCGGGTCCAGCGTCCAGTTCCGGTCGTGTGCCCGCTTCGCGAGGTTATGGATCACGGCACTTTCTCCCGCGCCCGATCGTCTGCCTGGCTATTGCAGCGCCTGAGCGGCCCCCGGGTTGCCTCCTCCGGCGTTGCGCCTGTTCTGGGTCCTCGTCATGGCCTGCAATGGGCGTGATGCCCTATTGCCCCAGGACGACTTCCTGCACCTCGCTGCGTCGGGGCATGAACGCGAAGGGCGGCAAGCGGTCCTTCTCATGCCCCTGCGCCCGCCGGATCGTGGCGAGTTTGTGCAGCAGGAGCCGGATGTCCGGGTCCGACATGCTGTAGGCGGTGAACAGGATCGTGCGCGCCAGCGCATCCGCCCAGAGCTTGATGTCGAGTGGTGAGGTGGAGCCCAGGCGGTCGAAACAGTCACTCTCCGCGATCACCAGCGACTGGTCGTCCTCGAAGTCGCCATGGAACTTGACGATCTGGGTCACGCCGGCATTGGCGCGCGATGTCCCGTGTGTTCGTGATCTTCACGCAGGCCTGCCCCTGGAGGCGGAAGGCCGCCTCCAGATTCTAGCCGTAGTTCGTCGTGTAGATGATGGGGAAATCGAGGGGCGGGGATGGCCTTGTTGATGCGTGAGGCGCCGGCGAAGAGGGTGGCGCGCCGGTCACGGATCACTTCCACCAGCGCGTCGAGTTCTGAACGCGTGCTGCCGGACCGCCTCCCGAGCCTCATGACAGCTGTCGCGTGCCGGCAGGGTTCCGGAACGCGCGGCGGCGGCTCAGGAGGACTGCGCCGCCTGAGCCGTCCGCTGCGCGCGGCGGGAGGCATAGCCGCCGGACAGGGCCATCGCCACGGTGATCACCATGAAGACGACCGAGGCTCCGAAGACCCAGCGCGGCGCCCCATGGTCGAGGATCCAGCCGAACAGCACCGGCCCGGCCACGCCGCCGATGTTGAAGCCGGTGGAGACGATGCCGAAGACGCGCCCCGCCATGCCCGGCGGCGAGGCGGCCCGCACCATCATGTCGCGCGAGGGGGTGATCGCGCCAGAGAGGAAGCCCGCCACGCCCATGGTCAGGATCAGCAGCGCGTTCGGCATGTCCACCAGCGCGACCAGCAGGATCAGCAGGGCGGTGAGGCCGAAGGCCAGTCCGGTGACCTCGCCGTGCCGCCGCGTCCGGTCCGCCACCAGGCCACCCGCCAGAACGCCGAAGGCACTGGCCGCCAGGAAGGCCGTCAGCGCGGCATTCGCCGCTGTCATCTCGATGCCGTAGCCGCTGACGAAGGCCGCCACCGCGAAGTTCTGGATGCCGCCGTTCGACAGGCTCAGCAGCACATAGAAGACCGTGAGCGACAGGATGGCGGGGCTGAACACCGAGAGCGCCGCCGCGCCGCCGACAGCCTGCTTGCCGGCGCGCGCGCCCGACGCCGCGCCGGATGCCTTCCTCGCCGGCGCGCGGTCCAGCAGGAGCGGAAGCGCGGCCAGCGGACCGAGCGCGCCGGCCAGGATGAGGGCGGGCGCCAGCCCGGCCGTGGCGGCGACGGCCAGCATGATCGCCGGCGCGATGGCCCCGCCCAGGAAGCCCGCGAAGGTATGCACCGAAAAGGCGCGGCCGATGCGCGACTCGTCGATACCCGCCGAAAGCAGCGCGTAGTCCGCTGGGTGGTAGACGCAGTTGGCCAGCCCGGCCAGCGCCGCGGCCACCAGCAGCCAGGCATAGGTGCCGACGAAGCTGAGCGAGATGAAGGCCAGTCCGCCGAGACAGAGCCCCGCCACCAGCACCCGGCGATGCCCGATCCGGTCAGCCAGGAAGCCCATCGGGGCCTGGGTGAGTGCCGAGACAACGTTGAACACTGTTAGCGCCAGGCCAAGCTCGACGAAGCCGACCCCCATCCGCTCCCGCAGCAGCGGGAACAGCGGCGGCAGGACGAGGATGTGGAAGTGGCTGACGAGATGCGCGATCGAGACCAGGGTGAGCAGCCGGATCTCCTGACCCGTCCACCGCCGCTGCCGGGCGGGGGCCTCCTCGATGCCGGCCGCGGCCGGCCCTTGCCCCTCTCGCAGGACGGAACTGTCCCCTCGAAGCACCGGCATGGCTGACGTTCTCCCCATTATCCCATGCATGCATGTGGGATGATGTCCCCGATGTCGAGACAGGGTCTGCGCAGGCCAGCCCTGCTGCGCGGCAACCCACGGGCGGTCCGCAGCCTTCCTTCGCCATCTGGACAAGGGGGCCATGCTGCCTGCTCCATCCCGGGGCGGCGCGGCCCTGGCGCCGGCAGGAAAGGGAGGGTTCGCCCCAGTGCCCAGCTCTGACATGGAAGCCTTCCTGGAGCGCGTGGAGAGCCGGCTGGAGCGGGTCGGCCTGACCTCCGAGGAGGCGTGCCGGCGCGCGGGCCTGCCGGCCGACCATCTCGACCGCATCCGCGAGGGCAAGGCACTGATGCCGCGTGGCCAACCGCTCATCAAGTTCGCCGAGGTGCTGGCGACTTCGATCTCCTATCTCGTCGGGCTCGACCCAGACACGCCTCCGCCGGAAGAACTCCTGGAGGAGGCGCAAGGCTCCCTCGGCCTGCTGGCAGGGGATGAGGAAGGGCTGTTGCGCGCCTATCGCCGCCTCGACTTCTCGCACAAGGCGGCATTGCTGACGGTGGCGCGGAAGATGGCCGGGCCGGAGCCGGAAGCGGAGGCGCTGCCTGCACGCCAGCAGCCGGGCAGCGCGGCGCGCGCGCGGAAGGGGAAGGGCTGAGTGGCCTCAGGCGCCGCCGGGCAGCAGCATGACCAGCTTGTAGCCGGTCTGCGCGGCTGGCAGCAGCGTCACCTGCTCGTAGCGCAGCAGGCCGTCCTGCGGGTGGCTGAACATGCGCTCGCCGCCTTCCCGCGCCAGCACCACATGGCTGTTCCAGAAGCGCGCGAAGGGCGCGCTGCTGCGCAACAGGTCCCCAACCAGCGAGCGCATGGCGGGGTCCTCGGGGTCATGCGCGGTATCGGCCCGGAACTCGGCCAGGAGCCGCCGGGCGCGGTTCTCCCAGTCGCAGATGAAGTCGCGCGCGGCGGGGTCGAGGAAGACATAGCGCAGCAGGCAGGTCTCGCCGCTGCCGAACCAGGGGGAGAAGAGGTGGCCCGCCCCGTCATTCCAGCCGCGCACGTGCCAGAGCCGGTCGAGCAGATAGGCCGGCGCCGTGCTGGCCCGCAGTGCCGCCAGCAACTCCGGCGGCGGGGCGCCGGTCGATGCGGCAACGGGCGGCGCCGGGTCGCGCCGCCGCGTCAGCTCGAAGAGATAGGCGCGCTCCGGCGGGGTCAGCCGCAGCGCATCCGCCAGCCGCGCCAGGGCCTCGGCGGAGAGGGCGATGTCCCGGCCCTGCTCGACCCAGGTGTACCAGGTGGTGCTGATGCCGCAGAGCTGCGCCACCTCCTCGCGCCGTAGCCCCGGCGTGCGCCGGCGGCGAAGGGAATGCCCGGGCGGAATGGTCGGCAGTCCGGCGGCTTCGGGCGCCAGCGCCGCGCGATGCCGGCGGAGGAAGGCGCCCAGCAGGCGCCGCTGATCGGCAGGCAGCAGCATGGTGGAAGCGGATATACCAGGATATCCTGCCAACTTATACCGGCCTGGAAAAAGCGGAAGGCTGGCGTCTCCAGCAGGAGAGAGCGGGGCATGAACACCTCCCAGCACAATTTTGCCGCCGAGCAGTACGGCATCCGCGCGCAGGACTATGTCACCAGCGCGGTGCACAGCAGCGGCGCCGACCTCGACCAGATCGAGGCGGCGCTGCGCGGCCAGACCGAGGCCCGCGTGCTCGACCTCGGCTGCGGCGGCGGGCATGTCAGCTACCGCGTCGCGCCGCATGTGGCGCAGGTTGTCGCCTGCGACGTCACGCCCGGCATGCTGGAGGCGGTGGCTGCCACGGCGGCCGAGCGCGGCCTCACCAACATCGTCACCCGGCAGGCGCCGGCGGAGCGGCTGCCCTTTCCGGACGCCGCCTTCGACGCCGTGCTCTGCCGCTTCACCACCCATCACTGGCAGGACATGGAAGCCGGGCTGCGCGAGGCCCGGCGCGTTCTGAAGCCGGGCCAGCAGGCGCAGTTCATCGACACGGTGGCCCCGGCCAGCCCGGTGCTGGACTCCCACCTCCAGGCGATCGAGCTGCTGCGCGACGCCTCCCACGTGCGGAACTACACCGTCGCGCAGTGGGTGGCGGCCCTGTCGCGCGCCGGCTTCGCGCTGGAGGGCATCATCACCCGCCGCCTGCGCATGGAGTTCCCGAGCTGGACAGCCCGCACGCGAACGCCGCAGGCCCATGCCGAGGCGATCCGCTCCCTGCTCAAGGCTGCGCCGGCGAGCGTTCAGGAGCATTTCGCCGCCGGGCCTGATGGCAGCTTCGACATCGAGGCCGTGACCTTCACCCTGAGGGCGGCCTGACCACGGCCTCTTCGGCCGGGAAGAACCGGGCCGCCTCGATACGCAGGGTGCAGCGGTCGCCGCGGACGGGCGCGCTCCAGCCGGGCGCCGGCGTCGCGTCCAGCACCGTCTCGCCCGCGCCAACGCGCAGATGGACGGTGCGGCCGTCATGCCGCGCCGCCTCCACGGTCCAGGGCTGCGGGCTGCCCGGCCCTGGCGCCGCCAGAAGGCCATAGGGACGGACGAAGGCGAGGGCCGGCCCGTCCGCGATCCCCGCCGGCATGGGCGGCAGCGGCAGTGCGCCGAAATGCGCCACCCCGCCGGCGATGTTGCAGGGCAGCCGGTTGGTCTCGCCGAGAAAGCCCGCCACGAAGGCATCCGCCGGCTGCTCGAACAGCACCGAAGGCGCGTCGAACTGGACGATACGACCCTCCCGCAGCACGGCGATCCGGTCGGCGATCTCCATCGCCTCGTCCTGGTCGTGAGTGACGAACAGCGTGGTGATGCCCAGGCTGTCGTGCAGCCCGCGCAGCCAGCCCCGGAGCTCCTTACGCACCTGCGCGTCCAGCGCGCCGAAGGGCTCGTCCAGCAGCAGCAGCGGCGGTTCGATCGCCAGGGCGCGGGCCAGCGCCACCCGTTGCCGCTGCCCGCCCGAGATCTGCTCTGGGTAGCGCCGCTCCAGCTCTGGGATCTGCACCAGCGCCAGCAGGTGGCGGACGCGCGCGGCGATCTCGCTCCCCGACGGACGGCGGGCGCGTGGTCGCACGCGCAATCCGAAGGCGACGTTCTCGAACACCGTCATGTGGCGGAACAGGGCGTAGCTCTGGAAGACGAAGCCAATGCCGCGCTCGCGTGCCGGCACCCCCGCCACGTCCCGCCCGCCGATCCGCACCGTGCCGGCATCCGGGAACTCCAGCCCGGCAAGGATGCGCAGCAGCGTCGTCTTGCCGGAGCCGGAAGGGCCGAGCAGCGCCACGAACTCGCCGGTGCGCACCGCGAGTTCCACCCCATGCAGCGCCGGCGTGCCGGGGCCGAAGCGCCGGGTCAGGTCCGCGATGTCCACGCTCATGGATGCAGCGAGGCCCGATGCCCGCTCACCCGCTCCAGCAGCGCCTTGGCGCCGAGTGTGACAAGCGCCAGCAGCGCCAGCAGCGCGGCCACCGCGAAGGCGCCGGCGAACTGGTATTCGTTGTAGAGGATCTCGACGTGCAACGGCATGGTGTTGGTCTCCCCGCGGATATGGCCGGAGACGACGGAAACGGCGCCGAATTCCCCCATGGCGCGCGCGTTGCAGAGCAGGACGCCGGAGAGCAACGCCCAGCGGATATTGGGCAGGGTGACGCGCCGGAAGGTCTGCCAGCCCGAGGCGCCGAGCGTCGCCGCCGCCTCCTCCTCGTCACGCCCCTGGTCCTGCATCAGCGGGATCAGCGTGCGGGCGACGAAGGGGAAGGTGACGAAGACCGTGGCCAGCACCAAGCCGGGCAGGGCGAAGACGATGCGCAGCCCGTATTGCTGCAGCCACGGCCCCAGCCAGCCCTGCGCGCCGAACAGCAGCACCCAAACCAGGCCGGAGATGACCGGGGAGACGGCGAAGGGCAGCTCGATCAGCGCCGTCAGCAGCCGCCGCCCCGGGAAGTCGAACTTGGCGATGCACCAGGCGGCCGCGATCCCGCCGAGCATGTTGATCGGCACGGCGAGGGCGGCCACCAGCAGCGTCAGCCGGATCGCGGCCCATGCATCCGGCTCCACAATGGCCGCCAGGGCCACGTCCAGGCCGCGCCGGAGAGCCTCAGCGAAGACCGTCACCAGCGGCAGCAGGAAACACAGGCTCAGCGCGGCCCAGGCGAGGGCGATGGCGGTCCGCCGTGCCCAGGGCGGATCGGCTGCCGCCGGGCGGCGGGGCGGGGCGCCGGCCGCGATCATGCCCGCCGCGCCCAGGGCCGCAACACCTTCTGCAACTGGTTGAGGAGAAGCAGGACGACGAAGGCCAGCAGCAGCATCGCGAGGCCGATCGCCGCCGCCCCGGCATAGTTGAACTCCTCCAGCCGGATGACGATCAGCAGCGGCGCGATTTCGGTCGCCATGGGCAGGTTGCCGGCGATGAAGATGACGCTGCCATATTCCCCGACGGCCCGCGCGAAGGCGAGCCCGAAGCCGGTCAGCAGCGCCGGCGCCAGAGCGGGCAGGATGACGCGCCGCAGCGTCTGCGCCCGGGTGGCGCCGAGCGTCGCCGCCGCCTCCTCCGCCTCCAGGGGCAGGTCGCGCAGCACCGGCTCCACCGTCCGGACGATGAAGGGCAGCCCGACGAAAACCAGCGCCACCAGCACGCCCGCCGGCGTATAGGCGATGCGCCAGCCGAAGGCTGCGCCCAGCGGCGCGCCCAGCCAGCCATTCGGCGCGTAGAGCGCCGCCAGCGCCACGCCCGCGACCGCCGTGGGCAGGGCGAAAGGCAGGTCCACCATGGCATCGGCCAGGCGGCGCCCGGGAAAGTCGTAGCGGTTGAGCACCCAGGCGAGCAGGAGGCCGAGCGGCAGGTTGAGCGCGGCCGCCAGCAGCGCGCCGCCGAAGGAGAGGCGCAGCGCGGCGAGCACCCGTGGCTCGGTGACCGAGGCCCAGACCTCCGCCGGCCCAAGTGTCCAGGGGCGCAGCGCCAGCGCCGCCAGCGGGATGAGCACGATGGCGGACAGCCAGAACAGCGTCACCCCCAACGTCAACCCGAAGCCGGGCAGGGCGCTGCGGGGAGCGAGGCGCAGTCCGGTCATCGCCGGCCTCCGGCGATGCGGTCGAACACGGCGCCTTCGGCGAAATGCACCCGCTGTGCCTCCCGCCAGCCCCCGAATTCCTCGATGGTGACCATCTCCATCTGCGGGAACTGCGCGGCATTGGCCGCGAGCACCTGGGCATCGCGCGGCCGGTAGAAGTGTTGCGCCGCCAGCCCCTGGCCCTCCGGACTGTAGAGGTGGCGAAGATAGGCCTCGGCCAGCGCCCGCGTGCCGCGACGGTCCACCACGCGGTCCACCACCGCCACCGGCGGCTCGGCGAGGATGGAGAGCGGCGGATAGACGATCTCGAACGTTCCGGCGCCGAACTGCTTCAGCGCCAGATGTGCCTCGTTCTCCCAGGCCATCAGCACGTCGCCAAGCCCGCGCTGGGCGAAGCTGGTGGTCGAACCGCGCGCGCCGGTGTCCAGCACGGGCACGTTGCCGAACAGCCGGCCGACGAAGTCCTCGGCGCTGGCGGCGGTTCCTCCTGCCTGGCGCAGCGCCCAGGCCCAGGCGGCGAGATAGTTCCAGCGCGCGCCGCCGGAGGTCTTGGGGTTGGGCGTGATCACCGCCACGCCAGGGCGGACAAGGTCATCCCAGCTCCGGATGCCCTTCGGATTGCCCGCCCGCACCAGGAAGACGACCGTGCTGGTATAGGGCGCGCTGTTGTCCGGCAGCCGGCCCTGCCAGTCGGGCGCAATCAGCCCGCGCTCGGCGATGGCATCGATGTCATAGGCGAGCGCGAGCGTCACCACATCCGCCTGCAGTCCGTCGATCACGGCCCGCGCTTGGCTGCCCGAGCCGGCATGGGAGGTGGTGACGCGCACCGGCTGCCCCGCCTGCCGCTGCCACTGCGTGGCGAAGGCGGCGTTGAAGGCGCGGTAGAACTCGCGCGTCGGGTCGTAGGAAACGTTCAGGAGCGTGGTCGGCGCACCCTGGGCCCGCACGGCCGTGGCGGAGGGGATCAGCGCCGCGCCGGCGAGGATCGCGCGGCGCGAAGGGTCCGAAGTCGGCATGGCTTCAGGCCTCCTCTCGAAGATCTTCCGGGATAGTGCCAAGCTACCCCGTCCGGGCGGCTCTCACGATCCGATGAGGACAGAAGGGTTCATCGGTTTCCACCTGCCGCGGCATTTCGAACAGGCCTCTGCGAGCCGGGCGGCTGGCCGAGGCGGCCCCTGTCACCCTCGGGCCGAAGTCGAAATCCGTGCTGATCCAGCGGAAACTGGTCTCTCCTCCGGATTGCAGAGACGGCGTCACTATCGCCTAGGGATTGCATCTTGGCGGCACCGGGGCATTGAAGCCGCGCAAGGCAGAGACGGACCTGGCGATGTAGCCGGACATGGCGGGATGCCTGTGCGCAGCGCTACCGGAACATTGTGCCATGGGGGCTATGTCGGGTGGCGCCATGCCTCCGCGTTGTCGCCAGCCGCTTGAGGCCCTCCGCGGCCGCCAGATAGGCGGTGGAGAGGGCAAGCAGCGCGAGCAGCACCGGCCAGGGCAGCGCCGTGAAGCCGATGGGCCTGCCCAGCGGCGTCAGCGCCAGCACCATCGCCACCGCCAGCGCGCCGAGTGAGGTCGCGACGAGCACCGGATGCGGCCGTGCCGCCTTCCAGACCGGTGTCTCCACGCGGATCAGGAAGATCACCAGGATCTGCGTGATCATGGATTCCACGAACCAGGCGGTGCGGAACTCCTCCGGCGCGGCGTGGAAGCCGAGCAGCAGGATCGCGAAGGTCGCCAGGTCGAAGATCGAAGAGAGCGGCCCCATGACCAGCGTGTAATGGCGGATCGCCGCCATGTCCCACCCATGCGGTCGCGCCACGGCGTGCGGGTCCACGGCATCGAAGGGAATGCCGGTCTCGCTCAGGTCATAGAGCAGGTTGTTCAGCAGCACCTGCAAGGGCGTCAGCGGCAGGAAGGGGATGAAGAGCGAGGCCAGCGCGGTGGAGAGCATGTTGCCGAAATTCGACGAGGTGCCCATCCGCACGTATTTCATGATGTTCGCATAAGTGCGGCGGCCTTCCACCACGCCGTCGGCGATCACGCCCAGATCAGGGGCAAGCAGGATCAGGTCGGCCGCGGCGCGTGCCACATCCGTCGCGCCCTCGACCGACAGGCCGGCATCCGCCGCGTGGATCGCCGGCGCGTCGTTGATCCCGTCCCCGAGGAAGCCGACGACATGGCCCCGCGCCTTGAGGGCGCGGATGATCCGCGTCTTCTGGTCAGGCGAGAGGCGGGCGAAAAGGTCGGTGCGCTGCACGCGCGCCGCCAGCGCGGAGTCGCTCAGCCGCGCGATTTCTTCCCCGGTGAGCAGCCCGGTGGGGGGCAGGCCGAGCGCATCCACGAGATGCCGCAGCGCCGGAGCGGCGTCCCCGGAGACGATCTTCACCCGCACGCCCGCCGCCCGCAGTCGCGCGATGGCCTCGGCGGCCCCGGCCTTCGGCGGGTCGGCGAAGACGCAGAAGCCGGTGAAGACCAGCTCATTCTCATCCGCCGCCGTCGGCTGGTTGCGGCCGGCCTCCACCTCGCGCCAGGCGACGCCCAGGCAGCGCAGGCCGCTGGCGGCCTTCGCCTCGTGCAGCTTGCGCAGCCGTTCGGAATCCTCCCCCGAGAGGGGCGTGACGCTCCCGTCGGCGGCCTCCAAGAAGCGCACGCGGGCCAGGATCTCCTCCGGCGCACCCTTGACCACGAGGAGGCGACGTCCCTCGTGCTCCGTCAGGACCGAGACGCGGCGGCGCTCGAAGTCGAAGGGCACGTCGGCGATCCGCGTCCAGCCCTTCCCCGCGGCCTCGCCGGCCTGGGCGAGGATGGCGTCGTCCAGCGGGCTCCGCACCCCGCTCTCGAAGCGGCTGTTCACCGCCGCCAGTTCCAGGACGCGCGCAACATCCTCGCCCGCTGGCCCGGGATGGCCAATCAGGGTGATCCGCGCCTCGGTCAGCGTGCCCGTCTTGTCCGTGCAGAGAACGTCCATGGCGCCGAGGTCATGGATGACGGCCAGCCGCTTCACCACCACCTGCCGCGCGGCCATGCGCAGCGCCCCGCGCGAGAGGGTGACGGTGGTGACCATCGGCAGCAGCTCGGGTGCCAGCCCCACCGCCAGCGCCACGGCGAAGAGGAAGGCCTCCAGCGCCGGCCGGCCGGAGACGAGCTGTGCCAGCAGCACGAAGAGCAGCAGAAATACGGTCAACCGCAGGATCAGCACGCCGAGCCTGTGCAGCCCTCGCTCGAAGGCGTTCGGCGGCTCGTCCGAGCGCAGCGCCGCCGCGATGCCGCCGAAGCGGGTGCGGGCGCCGGTCGCCACGACCAGCATGGTCGCCTCGCCGCTGATCAGCGCCGTGCCGCCGAACAGCGCGTCATAGGCCTCGGCGAGGTTGCCGGCGCCGCTCGGCCCCGGCCGCTTTTCCACGGGATAGGGCTCGCCCGTCAGCAGGGCTTGGTTCACATGCGCGTCCCGGCTCGCCAGCACGATGCCGTCGGCCGGCACGAGGCCGCCGGCCCGCAGCTCGACCACGTCGCCGGGCACGATCTCCTCCGCCGCCACCGAAACCGTCTTCCCGTCGCGCCGGACGGTGCAGCGGATGGCGACGGAACGCTTCAGCGCCTCCGCCGCCCGTTCCGCGCGGTGCTCCTGAAACACGTCGAGCAGGTTGGAGGCGGTCAGCACCACCAGGATCAGCGAGAAGCTGACCCAGTCGCCGGTCGCGCCGGAGACGGCGGCGGCGATCACCAGGATGGCGACCAGGGGCTCGGCCAGGCGCCGCGCGAGCTTGGCGAGGATGCGCCGGCGCCGCTGCTCCGTGACGAGGTTGCGGCCAACGGCATCCAGCCGGCGCGCCGCCTCGGCCGTGCCGAGTCCTTCCGGCGTGCTCGCCAGGGCGGCAAGCGCATCCTCGCGCGGAACCGACCAGAAATGGTCGGGCAGGGCGCCGGGTCCCGCCGGGGAGGGCTGGCGCAGCGTCTCCGTCACCTGATCCATCATGGCTCAGCCGATGGAGATGCGGTCCTCGACCTCGCGCACGCCCGGTGCGGACCAGGCGGCGCGCTCGGCGGCCTGGCGCTCGCGCGGGGTGCGCACATGGCCGCCGAGCACCACGCGCCCATCTGTCACGCTGATCGTCAGGCGTCCGACCTCCAGCTCCGCGTCGCGGCGCAGGGCTTCCTCGATCCGCTGCCGGACATCGCCCTGCTGTGCCTTCACCTGCACCACGATGAGGTTGATCACGCCGGTGACGCCGCCCAGCTTCTGAACGGCGCGCTCGGCGGCGGCGCGCTGGAACTGCCATTCCACCTCGCCCGTCAGCGTCACCAGCCCGTCCTCCACCTTCACCCGCACCGCCTCCGGCGGCACCACCGCATCCCAGCGGAGGATCTGCACGGCGCGGCCGGCGATCTCGTCGTCATCCGTCTTCTTCTCGTAGGGCAGGCGCACCTCGATCTCCTGTGCGATGGCCCTGACGCCGCGTACCCGGCCTGCCGCCTGCTCGGCCGCGAGCTTCTCCGCATAGCTCGCGACATGGCCGCTGAGCGTCACCACACCGTCCTGTGCCGCGACGCCGATATGCGCCGCCTCCACGCTCGGCTCCCATGTCAACTCGTCGAGCACGCGCTGCTGCAGGTCGCGGTCCGCGGTGTTCATGGCCCGGTTCTCCTTCCCTCGGCCCGGCCTTCGCCGGATGGCCCTCGACCCGGCTTCCGGCCGGGGGGGCGATCCTGGCCCTGCGGGGTCCCTCTGCACTGATGCGGATCAGGCGCACCACGCGGCAGGGGCGACACGGTCCGCCGCGCGTCCTCAATCCTTCCCTTCCTCCGGCCGGAAGACAGTGGGACGAGCCACGGCGGGCCCCATGCCGCGATCCAGCGTGTGGGGCGGCAGAGGCACCTCGCCGAAGGCGGCGCCGGGGATCTGCGCGAGGCCGCTCTGGCGCATGGGAGCACTCCCCGCCCGCACCGCTCAGTCGGCCGGTGCGCCACCTGCCTTGCGCGCGAACCTCTCGGCGGCGGCGTCGAGCATGCTGATCACCTCCTGGTCGCTGAGTTGATGGAAGTCGTCATAGAAGGCGCCAACGCCGTGGAAGCGACGGGCTTCGTGCAGGCAGACCACGCTGTCGGCCTCGGCGCGCAGGGCGGCGAGGGTGTCGGACGGCGCCACCGGCACGGCGAGGAGGAGTTGCGCAGGGCCGCGCCGCCGCAACGCGCGCAGCGCCGCCCGTGCCGTTGCCCCTGTGGCGAGGCCGTCATCCACCACCACCACACTGCGGCCGCGTGGGTCGGCCGAGGTGCGCCCGGCAAGGTAGAGCTGCCGCCGCCGTTCAATCTCGGCCAGTTCCCTCGCGCGCGTCGCCGCGATGAAGGCTTCGTCCGCCCCGGTGGCGGCGACGATCTCCGGGTTCAGCACCATCTCGGGTTCCGCGCCATCCACCACGGCGCCCAGCGCCAGCTCGGGCTGGAAGGGCGCACCGATCTTGCGCACCAGCATGAGCTCCAGCGGGGCGTCCAGCGCCTCGGCGATCTCGGCGGCGACCGGCACGCCGCCACGCGGCAGGGCATAGATGACCGGCTGCGGCAGGTGCAGCGCCGCGAGGCGCCGGGCCAGCTCCTGACCGGCCTCAGCGCGGCCGGCGAAGCGGAAGAACTCACCTTCGGACATGCGGCGCCTCACCGAAGACCAGGAGCTGCGGGAGTCGGCCGGCACCGCCCGCCATCAGGGCGGCCCCTGTTCCTGAAGCGGGATGCAGCACTCATCCTGGCCTCCCTCCCTGGGCTGCCGGCAGCATTCAGCGCCGGCTGGCACCGACTCGCCATGATCTGCGTCAGAACACAAGCCGCAGCCTGATCGAAGTCAGTCCACGCCGGACCGCGGCGGGTCAACCTGCGCGGATGCCGTCCATGATGCGCCCGCGAAGGTGGAGGTGCGTGAGACGCATATGTCCTGGGTCTTCCTGACGAAGGATTTCGCCTGGAAGCTGAAGAAACCTGTGGTGCATCCCTTCCTGAACTACCGCGGCCTCGCAAACCGTCGGCATTTCTGCGGCGAGGAGCTACGCCTCAACCGCCGGCTGTGGCGCGGTCCACCGCCTCGGGGGCGACCGCCCAGTGTTCGAGGGCGCCGTCGAGCATCTGCTCGACGGGAAGGTTGATCCTCGAGGGCTGCGGGGCGGCCCGGGGTGGACGCCCACCAGGGCGTCTGCTCGCCTTCCACACCGCCGCCTGCGCTAGCCTGCGCCGTCCCCCTCCAGCAGCGCCGTGATGGAGCCGCCCTCATGCATCCGCCGGATCGCCTTCGCGAAAAGCGGCACGGCGCTGACCACCTCGACGCGCGGCCCGTGCAGCACCGGTGGCAGGCGGAAGAGCGGCACGCTGTCCGTCACCAGCACGCGGGCGAGGGCAGGGGCGCCGATCGCCTGGGCGGCAGCGCCGGTGAACAGGCCGTGCGCGGCCAGGGCGAGCACGCGCGCCGCCCCGTGCTTCAGGCAGGCCTCCGCCGCGCGCAGCATGGTTCCGCCGGTGCTGATGAGGTCGTCCACCACGACCACCGTTGCGCCGCGGACCTCGCCGACGAGGTGCTCGCCGCTCACCACCCCGCTGCTGCGCCGCTTCTCCATGAAGGCGTCGCCCACCTCGCGGCCGAGCACCCGCTCGAAATGCTCGCGGAAGAGCTGCGCGCGCTTCACGCCACCCGGGTCCGGTGAGGCCACCACGACCGGCGCGGTGCCGACCAGGCCGCACAGCCGCGGAGCGAAGAGGGCGCGGGTATCGAGATGCTCTGCCCGGCAACGGAAGGCGTTCTGGAAGGCGGCCAGGTTGTGCGCCTCCAGGGTCATGACCGCATCCGTGCCCACCGCCTCGAAGAGCTGCGCGACGTAGCGCGTGGTGACGGGATCATGCGGCTTGGTGCGGCGGTCCTTGCGGGCATAGGCGAGGTAGGGAACCACCGCCGTCACCCGCGCCGCGCCTGCGTCGCGCAGGGTGGCCAGGAAGAACAGCAGGCGGCACAGCTTGTCGTGCGGGCTCTCCCGAGGGCCGCCATGCAGGCTGTGCAGGACGTAGGCATCTCCGCCGCGGACGTTGATCAGCGGGCGCGCCTTCTGCTCGCCGTCCTCGAAGCTGCGCTCCTCATGCGCGGCGAGCGCAACGCCGAGCGCGGCCGCGACCCGCCGGCCGAACTCATGGCTGTCACCAAGCGCGAACAGGTGCATGAAGGCCTCCTCGCCTTGCAACCTCGCGATGCGCGTCCTGGCGGGTTTCGCCGCTGCCGCGCGCAGCGCCGCCCGGCCGGGCGGGGGAAGCCGCCTGGGGGAGATCGAGGCTATGTCGCCAGGCCTGCCCAACGCAATGACGCCGCAGGGTGCGCTGTTCACCGGCCTTTACGAGCTGCGGATGGCGCACGCCCACCTGAACCTCGGGATGCGGGAGGAGGCCGTCTTCACCCTGGCCGTGCGCCGGCTTCCTGCCATGCGCAACGACCTGCTCGCCTGCGGCACCGACGTGTCCTGGGTCTGCTGGAGGCTCTGTGCTTCAGCCCTGGTCGCCGCCCCGCGCGCACTCGGAGAAGCCGTGCCGCCTTGCGCGGTCAGGCTCGGCGCGGCAGGCGCTTGAGCAGCAGATCCGTGCGTGCGTCGGCGGCACCTCGTGCCAGGCGATGCGCCAGAGTGCGCAGGATGTGCCGGCGATATGGTCCTGCCCCTCGCGCAGGACCTGTGCATCGCTGCGCAGGCGTAGATCCTGAATGCCGCTCCCCGCCGGAAGAGGCAGGATGGTCACGCTGCGTGCCGCGTCCGAGGCCATGAAGGCCTGGCGGCTCCGGCCACCGGTGACCGTATGGCTGCCGAGCCCCGGCGCAGGCTCGAACTCGACCCCGAGGCGCTCCTCCGCCGTCATCCAGAAGCGATGCGTGAGTGCGCCTTGCCCTCTGGTCAGGCGGCAGGTGATGGCGAAGTCATGCTCTGGCACCAGCCGGGGCAACTCCTCCTGCGGTGCTCCGCAGGAGGGCTCCAGGAGCCATGGCAGCGAGGCGAAGGCAGATTCGCCAAGAAGGGGGCATGGCGGGCGCGGAGCTCCCTTGGCTAGGGCGGCTTCCCTGCGGCCGGCAGCGGATCCGAGAGATGGGGAGACGAAAGGCGCACATCTCTGTCGCTGGCGGGACGGTCGATTCAGGCACCAGTGGAGGCGGCGAAGTCGCGGGCGCAGGCGTCCGAGGCGAAGATGACGCTGTGAAGCCCACTCGCTCTCCCTTCCGCCAGAGCGGTAGCCCATCGGTGGAGTTGACACCTTCGCTGCTGGTTCGTCCGGTGCAGGGCAGGCAGGCTTCGTCGCCGTCCTGGCCTGCGCCCGGACGTGAAATGGCCAGGCCTTGCCAGAACTCTCAACCGAAACTCTCAACAGGGAGCGTTTGATGATGAACGTCACCGCATCTCGGCCGCCAGATCCTGCCATGGAGGGCCCGCTGCGGGCGGAGGATCTGGCTCACTACGAACGGACCGGTTGGTTGCTGGCACGCACCTTCTTCGGCGCGGACGAGGCCCGGGCGATCTCCGCCTGGACGGATGCGTTGCTCAACATGCCGGAAGTGCCTGGCGCGCAGATGGTCTATCGCGAGGAGAGCCTGCTGGGCGGCCAGCGCCGCGTGGTGCAGCGGATCGAGAACTTCTGCCCCTATCACCCCGCTTTTGATCGGCTCGTGAGTGGCGGGCGGCTGGAAGCGGCGGTGGCTCAGCTGCTGGGCGCGCCGGCAGTCCTGTTCAAGGAAAAGATCAACTTCAAGATGCCCGGCGGTTCCGGCTTCGAGCCGCACCAGGACCAGCAGGCCGGCTGGAGCGTCTACGCCCCGCTCTTCGTCACCGCCCTGGTGAGCATCGAGCGTGCCACAACGGCCAACGGCTGCCTCAAGATCGCCGACGCACCGCGATTCGCGGGTCTGATTGGCGAAGAATGGCGCCCGCTTACAGCCGGGCAGATGGCCAGCTTCGCGCTGGTGCCGGTGCCGACCGAGCCGGGCGACGTGCTGTTCTTCGACAGCTACGTGCCGCACGCCTCAGGCCCGAACCTCACCGCCGAGGCGCGTCGAATCCTGTATCTCACCTACAACCGCGCTACGGATGGCAACCATCGCCTGCGCTACTTCGCCGACAAGCGCACCAGCTTCCCGCCGAACATCGAGCGGATGCCAGGCGTGGAGTACAGGTTCCGCGTCTGATCGCCCCGCTGAAAGTCCTGGTGAAGGCACAATAGGAAAGGGCGGCGGCGCAGCGCATGGCGCGGGCTTGGGAGCAGGTCCGTCCTGCGAGCCGCTGCCGGAATGCGTCGGGGGTGAAGGAGGAGCGCCATCTTGCGGGGTATGGCGGATGGGGTGGGATTCGAACCCACGATACCCTTTTGAGGTATACACACTTTCCAGGCGTGCGCCTTCGACCACTCGGCCACCCATCCAGCGCAGGCGGCGGGGTATAGCAGGCTTGGGCCGGGCGACAAGGGGGGTTTTGCAGCCTCAGCTCCTCATTCCCCCTGGGACTGAAGATTTTCCGAAGGAGCCGGGCAGGGACGGGGGGCATTTGCGGGGAGGAACGAACTCGGCACGACGAGATCCGCGCTCCGCGCAGGAAGGACCCGCGATTTTTTCGGCCTTCAGGTCCCGATTTTCCTTGCGGGGCGGGGAGCCTTGCCCCATATGCCGCTCCCGTTGACCTGATCGTTCCCCGATCACCCTGGTCATCTTCTGGTGGGAAGGAGCCCCCGCACCATGGACGCTCTCGTTTCTCCGCTGGGGATGGTCTCGGATTGCAGCCCGAGCGAAGCCCAGTCTGTTGATAGCCCGAACGGCGAGGCGAAGGATTACTTCGTTGAGCGCGACGGCGTGCGCTTTGCCGGCACGCACCTGATCGTGGACCTTTGGGGCGCCACGAATCTTGATGACCCGGCACATGTTGATGACGTGCTGCGCGAGGCCGCGATTGCGACCGGCGCCACGATCCTGCACGGCCACTTCCATCACTTCTCGCCCAATGGCGGGGTGAGCGGCGTGCTGGTGCTGGCGGAGAGCCATGTCTCCATCCACACCTGGCCGGAGCGTGCCTATGCCGCGCTGGACATCTTCGTTTGCGGGGACTGCAACCCTTACAACGCTGTGTCCGTGCTGAAGAAGGGCTTCCTGCCCGAGCGCGTGCAGCTTGCCGAGCACAAGCGCGGCCTGATCGGCTGACAACAGCCTTTCACGTGACGAAATCCGTCACGTGACGAAACTGGGGGCGGGATCGCAGGATCCCGCCCTCTTTTGCTGATTCCGGGGAAATACCGCCATGCCGACCGATTCTTGGGTGAATGAGACGCTCTATCCCGAATGGGGCCAGCGCTTTCTGGTGAAGCGCGAGCTTGCCCGCGTGCAGAGCGACTTCCAGGACATCATGGTGTTCGAGAGCTACTCGCATGGCCGCGTCATGCTGCTCGATGGCGTGGTGCAGATCACCGAGAAGGACGAGTTCGTCTACCAGGAGATGCTGACGCATGTGCCGCTACTGGCGCATGGCGAGGCGAAGCGCGTGCTGATCATCGGTGCCGGCGACGGTGGCGTGCTGAAGCGCGTGCTGCAGCACCGGAACGTCGAGAAGGCCGTCATGGTCGAGATCGACGGCGAGGTGATCCGCCTGTGCAAGGAGCACATGCCGAACATCGGTGGTGACGCCTGGAACGATCCGCGCGCCGAGGTCATCGTGGGTGACGGCATCGACTATGTCCGCAAGGCCGAAGCTGGCAGCTTCGATGTGGTGATCGTCGATTCGACCGATCCGATCGGCGTGGGCGAGGTGCTGTTCACCGACGAGTTCTACGCCAACGCGGCGCGGCTGCTCTCCGACCGCGGCCTGATCGTCAACCAGTGCGGCGTGCCGGCGATGCAGGCGGAGGAGCTGGCCGAGACCAGCATCCGCCGCGGCAAGGCTTTCCCAGACATCTGGGCCTATGTCGCCGCCGTCCCGACCTATGTCGGCGGCTTCATGACGCTGGGCTGGGCGGCGAAGGACGCCACGCTGCGCCAGGCGGACACCGCCACCATCCGTGCTCGCGCCGAGGCGGCCGGCATTCTCGGGGGGACGGAGTACTGGACGCCGGAGATCCATACCGGCGCCTTCAACCTGCCGCCCTATATCGGCAAGCACCTGCCCCGGCAGGGCTGAGCCGCCTTGCGCGCGCGGCCGGGGCGTCACGCCTCGGCCGCCACCGGCAAGGTGCCAGCCTGCAACGCCAGGACCCGCGCCCGCAGGCCCTGCAAGGCGCCCCCAAAATCGCCCCGTTGCTCGTGGGGCAGGGAGAGGATGGCGGCGCAGAGTGCGGTGATCTCCGCGTCCAGTCCTTCCAGGTCCAGGCGCCGCCCGGTCTGGAGGAAGGCGAGGGCCAGCGCCAGCATGGCGTCGAGCCGCTCGATGGCAGAACGCAGGGCGGGAGGGGCGGAAGAATCCATACCGTCAGGATAGGCTCCGCCCGTTACCAATCGGTATGAGCGGTGCGCCTTTACGCTTTTTTTGAGGGGCCGCGTGCACCTTCCATCCGCCAGAGAAAAGGAGCGGCGAATGGAAATTCATGATGCCCTGGAGTTCTGCCTTCGGCGCCTCCAGGCCGAGCCTGAGCGCCTCCTGCGCCTGGCGCGCTCCCTGGCCGCCCCGGCTGAGGGACAGGCCGGGGCGTCATCGCCGCTGCTGCATCCAGGCGCTGAGGCGGAAACCAACCGCGCCGTGCTCCAGATCAGCCAGGAAGTGCTGGCGGAAACCATCATCCGGCTGAGTCACGACAATTCCTGAGCTCACGCCCGTGTGATATCTCTCTTTCCATGTGGGCGATGCGCGATTACTGGCGGCGAGGGGGCTCCCGGCCGCACGGGACGGCCATGCTGGATGGCGCTTCCCTGTTCGACCAGCTTCCCGACGCTGCCTTGCTGCTGGATGCGGCGAAGCGCGTGGCCGCAGCCAACCGCGCGTTGCTGCTGGCTCTGGGCCCCACGCAGCCGGTGCGGCCAGGCATGGCGCCGGAGCGGCTTTTCGCCGCAGCATCCCGCCCGGCGCTGTCCGTCTGGCTCCAAGGGGGACTTCCCCCCGCCGAGCTCCGGCTCGCCGCCCCCGAGGGGCAGGCTGGCCACCCTGTCGCGCCGAAGGCCCTTGAGATGCCCGACGGGAGCGTGGTTCTGCTCCTGCACGACGTCACCCAGCGGCATGCCATGGCGGCGCAGATGGCGGAAGGCGACCGTCTCCAGGCCCTCGGCCGGCTGGCGGGCGGCATCGCGCATGACTTCAACAACCTGCTGGCCGTCGTCCTGGGCGCGGCGGACGACGCCGCGAACAGCCTCGGCCCCGTGTCCGACCCCGCTGTGGCGGGCGAGCTGGAGCAGATCCGGCAGGCGGCGCAGCGGGGTGCCGCGCTGGTGCGGCAATTGCTGGCCTATGCGCGGCAGCAGGTCCTGGCGCCGAAGCTCGTCTCCCTCAACGCTGCCGTGGAGGGCATGGCCCAACTGCTGCGCCCCCTGCTGGGGCGCCGGATCAGCCTGGAGGTGACGCTGGATGAGCCGGGCCGCATGGTCCGGATCGATCCCTCCCAGCTCGACCGCGTGCTGATGAACCTGGCCATGAACGCCCGACAGGCCATGCCGGAGGGAGGGCGGCTCTGCCTCTCGACCGGTCGCACCCTGCTTCTGCAGCCGCTCGCCGGCGGTCCGGAGGAGGTGCCTCCGGGCCGCTGGACAGTGCTGGAGGTGGCGGATACCGGCCCCGGCATTGCCCCCGAGTTGCTGCCCCGCATCTTCGAGCCTTTCTTCACCAGCCGCTCGCAGCAGGGCGGCACCGGCCTCGGGCTGGCAACCGTGCATGGCATCGTGCGGCAGTCCGGCGGCTATCTGGTGGTGGACAGCACGCCAGGGCAGGGAACGCGGATTCGCATCCTGCTGCCCCGGGTGGAGGAGACGGAACCCGCCATGCCCGCGGCCTCCCCTGCACCCCTGGAAGCGGCGCCACCCCGCTCACAGTCCAGCGGCCCCTTGCTGCTGGTGGAGGATGAGGCGCCCTTGCGCAGCCTGGCCGAGCGCGCGCTGCGCCGCGCCGGTTGGGAGGTCGTGGCGGCGGAGGATGGCGAGGCTGCCCTGGCCCTGGTGGAGGAGGGGGCGCTGGCGCCCGTCGCCGTGGTGTCCGATGTGATGATGCCCGGCATGGGGGGCGTGGCGCTGGCCACGGCCTTGCGGCAGCGTCTGCCCGGCCTGCCGGTGCTGCTGGTCAGCGGCTACGCGCCCTCCGTGGTGCAGAACGGGCTCGACGAATCGGACATGAGGTACCTTGCCAAGCCTTACCGGCCTGCCGAACTGTTGGAGGCCGTAAAGGCGTTGGTGGAGGGCTGATTGCCCCTTGCGGAACGGCCTGAATGTGAACATATAGCGAACACGAAACCCGCGCCGCGGCCTGTGTTTGCACTCCCTTGGTGAGCCGGGGGAAGTGCAGCATTCTGTCCGTGGGCCGGAAGACAGGCTGGAGAGCCTGGCGCCCGGACGAGTGGCGCCCGGCCCCGGCGGCCACCGCATCCAGAGAGACCGCCAGTCGGCGAAGGGATTCCAGAATGGACAAGAACAAGGCGCTCGACGCCGCGCTCAGCCAGATCGAACGGGCCTTCGGCAAGGGTTCGATCATGCGCATGGGCGCCAAGCAGCAGTCGGACGAGGTGGAGGTCATTCCCACCGGCTCCCTGGGCCTGGACCTGGCGCTCGGCATCGGCGGCCTGCCCAAGGGCCGCATCGTGGAGATCTATGGTCCGGAAAGCTCGGGCAAGACCACCCTGGCGCTGCATGCCATCGCCGAGGCGCAGAAGCGCGGCGGCACCTGCGCCTTCGTGGATGCCGAGCACGCGCTCGACCCCGGCTATGCCCGCAAGCTGGGCGTGGACGTGGACAACCTGCTGATCAGCCAGCCCGATGCCGGCGAGCAGGCGCTGGAGATCGCCGACACGCTGGTGCGCTCCGGCGCGGTGGACGTGCTGGTGGTGGACTCCGTCGCCGCCCTGGTGCCGCGCGCCGAGCTGGAAGGCGAGATGGGCGACAGCCATGTCGGCCTGCATGCCCGCCTGATGTCCCAGGCGCTGCGCAAGCTGACCGGCTCCGTCTCGCGCTCCAACACGCTGCTGATCTTCCTGAACCAGATCCGGCTCAAGATCGGCGTCATGTTCGGCAACCCGGAGACGACGACGGGCGGCAACGCGCTGAAGTTCTATGCCTCCGTGCGGATGGAGATCCGGCGCATCGGCCAGATCAAGGACCGCGAGGAGGTCACGGGCAACCAGACGCGCGTGAAGGTGGTGAAGAACAAGATGGCCCCGCCGTTCCGGCAGGTCGAGTTCGACATCATGTACGGCGAAGGCGTCTCCAAGGTCGGCGAGCTGATCGATCTCGGCGTGAAGGCCGGCGTGGTGGAGAAGTCGGGCGCCTGGTTCAGCTGCGACAGCCAGCGCATCGGCCAGGGGCGGGAGAACGCGAAGCAGTTCCTGCGCGACAACCCGGCCATGGCGGACAGCATCGAGAAGCGCATCCGCGAGCAGGCCGGCATCGTCACCAACGCGATGATGGTCGCCCCGGAGAGCGGCGAGAGCGAGGAGGCGGCGGCGGAGTAATCCGCCACTCCTCCGCAGGCAGGACAAGGAGAGGGGCGCGCAAGCGCCCCTCGCGCCGTTTCAGCGCCCGAGCAGGCCGCGCAACAGGTCGAGCGGGTTGCTCTTCTGACCGCCGCTCCGCTGCGGCTGTTCCGGCGGCACCGGCCCCTGGCGGCCGCCGCGCGCCACGGCGAGTTGCTGCGCGCAGTCCGGCAGGCTGCCGGCGCCGCGCCCGGCGAGCTGCTGCGCGAGCTGCCCCAGAATGCTGTCCTGCGCTTCCTTCTGCCGGCCCACCAGCTCGCCCACGATGCCGGCCGCCGCCGCGGCGGCGCCGGAAGGATCAAGCCGGTAGCTCGGACTGGCGAAGCTGCCGCCGACCAGCACCGGCGCTGTCAGCCCGACGCTCCCGATCCGCACCTCCGGCAGCAGGCGCAGCGAGAGGCTTTCGTTGCGCAGGTTGATCTCGCCGCTGCCCACCACGTCGGCCAGCCCGGTCTCGATCAGCATCGCCTGGGGATGGGCCACACCCTCCCGCAGGTTCAGCCGCAGCGCGATGCAGCGGAGCGCGGTGCTGCCGACGTTCGGGGCGTTCGGCACCAGCGCCTTGCGCAGCCCGCCGCCGAGCCGCTCCAGCAACTGGTTGTCGATCTGGCCATTGGCCAGCGCCAGCCCAAAATGCCCGCTGAGGCTCCCCGCCAGCGCCTGGAGATCGGCCCCGGCACCCTGCAGGGCCGTGTCCAGTTCGACATGGCCGGTGGCCTGGGGCGGCAGGCCATAGGCTTGCAGCAGCGGGCGCAGGTCAAGCCCGGCGCCCTCCTGCCGCAACGCGACGCTCAGGCGCGGTGGCATGGCGGCCGCATCCGCCGCCAGGCTGCCGGTGAGCCGGCCGCCTGGCAGGGTCACGGCGAACGGTTCCAGATTGAGCCGCCCCTCCGCCAGCGCGACGCGGGTGCCGAGATCGCGGTAGGTCACGCCGCCGAGACGAAGCTCTTGGACCTGCAGCGGGAGATCCGCATCCAGTTGCCGCAGCGGGGCCAGCGGCAGGGGGAGGGCCGGAATCACGCGGCGCGCTCCGTTGGCCTTGGCCGGCAGCTCGGGCCGGGGCGGCACGGCCGGCGTGGCCGAACTGGGCGCCGTCGCAGGGGGCGGAGCCGGTGTGCTGGCCGGCACCGGAGCGAGCAGGGCGTCAATGTCGAGGCGCTGCGCCACCAGGCGCCCCCCAAGGGCGGGGCGCGGCGAGCCCTGGCGGAGGGTCGCTTCGCCCTCCAGAACGGCCTCGCGAGCCTCCAGGTGCAGGTCGCTTGCCGTAAGCTGCCCACTGGCGAGGGCAAGGCCCGCGGAGAGCCGGGCTTCGGTCAGCCGAGGCGCGGGCAGCGCGAGCGCGGCCAGTAGCGGAGCGGTGTCCGAGGCCTCCGCAGTGAGCGTGCCGCCGCCTTCCGGCTTCCCTGTCAAAGGCAGGTTGCCCTCAAAGCGCGCCACCATGTTGGCGCCGCTCAGCGCCAGGCGCACGGGGCCGGCGGTTCCGCTGATCAGCGTGGCAAGCGGCGGCAGCGTTCCCTCGGCTTGCAGCGGCAAGCCTCGCAGATTGAATCCGGCCGAGAGCGCCGGCGGCTGGTCCATGCTGTCCGCACTGAGGCTGGCAGCGCCGAGGTTGAGGCCGGTCACCCAGCGGCCGAGATCGCCGCCCGCAACGCTGGCACGCAGCGCCCGTACTGCCGGCAGGCCGCCCATGCCCGCCTCCGCCAGATCGGCCGTGACCTTCAGGCCGCTCAGGGGCGGAAGGGCGATGCCGGGCAGAAGGGGTGCAAGCTGTTCCGTACGGTCGACAGCGAGGTCCAGCCGTGCATGCCAGCCGGCCGCCGTTTCCGGCTGGGTCATTCCTCCGTCCAGCGCAGCCTGCAAGCCGGGCGCATGGAGCGTGAGCCGCAGCGGCCAGTCGGCCGGCTCGGCGCTGGCGCCCAGCAGCCGGGGAAGGGGGCCGGTGCTGCCCTCCGCCGTCAGGTCGAGACCCCGCAGCCCGAAGGCGCCCTGGAAGGTGAGCGGCGCGGAAGGCGAGGCGGCACGCAGCGCGAAGTGCCGGACATCGAGCACCTCCGCCCGACCGCTTCGGGCGTCCCGCCAGGTCAGCTTGCCGCCCTCAATGTCCACTGCGGCGACGGAGGGCATCAGCGTGGCCTCCTCACCGCCGGGCTGTGCCGGAGGCGTGCCGCCAGGGGCACGCGGCTGCGGCGGCCCGAAGCGCCAGTTGCCGTTCCCGGCGGCGTCCAACTCCAGCAGCAGGTCCGGCTCGATCAGCGTGATGTGCCGGAAGTCGAGCCGGCGGGAGAACAGCGGGATGAGGGCGAGTTCCGCCTCCACTCGCCGGGCGGTGAGCATCTCCGGGCGGCTGCCGCCGGGAGCGTTGGCGAGCGCCACGCCTTCCAGCGTGATGGTCGGCACCAGGGAAAGCTTGACGCCCACCGGCCCGGAAAGGGTCAGTTGCCGCCCCGTCGCCTGCTCGACCGCCGCGACGAGGCGTGGCCGCAGCACTGAATCGCGCAGCAGCAGGTTGAGCCCGCCCCAGGCCAGGGCCGGCACGCCGACGAGGATGATACCGCCGACCAGCAGGAGCCGGCCGCGGCGGCGGGGCGCGGCCATCGGATCAGACCTTTCGCCGGGGTTGCGGGGTTCGGGGCTTCTCGAAGCCGAGGAAGCCGAAGGTCTCCAGCATGTGCGGCGGCAGCGGCGCCGTGACCTCCAGCGTGCCCCCCTCGGGGTGCGGCACCTTGATGCTGCGCGCGTGCAGGTGCAGCGCGTGCGGCAGGTCCTCCAGATGCGCGGCCTGCCCGCCATACTTGCCGTCGCCCAGGATCGGGCACTTCAGCGCGGCGGCGCAATGGACGCGGAGCTGGTGGGTGCGGCCGGTGAGCGGCTTCAGCTCCAGCCAGGTGGCGTGCCGCCGCGCCACGTCCACCGTGTTGAACTCGGTGATGGCGTGGACGCCCTCCTTGCCCTCAGCCGGCGCGGTGCGCTCGCCCTGCGGCCCGCCGATCTTGGCCAGCGGCATGTCGATGCGCCCGCCCTGATACTGCGGCTGGCCGACCACGATGGCCCAGTAGGTCTTTTCCGCGTCCCGCCCGCGGAAGGCGGAGGCGAGGCGCTTGGCGGCGAACGCATCGCGCGCCAGCAGCAGCACGCCGGAGGTGTCGCGGTCGAGCCGGTGCACCAGGCGCGGGCGCTCCTCATGGCCGAAGCGCAGCGCGTCCAGCATCCCGTCCAGGTGCTTCTTGATGTTGGGGCCGCCCTGCACCGGCAGGCCATGCGGCTTGTTCAGGGCGATGACGCTGTCGTCGCGATAGAGGATCATCTTCTCCAGCGCGCGGGCGTCCTCCTCCGTCACCGGCCGGTCCTTCGGCGCGGTCTCCGGCGCGGGGCCTTCCGGCAGCGGCGGGATGCGGATCTCCTGGCCGCGGGCGAGGCGGGTGTTCGTCTCGGCCCGCTTGCCGTCCACGCGGATCTGCCCGGTGCGCAGCAGCTTCTGCAGCGCGCCCTGCGTAACCTGGGGGAAGTGGCGGCGGAACCAGCGGTCCAGCCGGGAGTCGGCGTCCGCCGCCTGGACGATGCGGTGCTCGATGGGCATGGCAGTCTCAATACTCGTGCGAAGGGGCTTCTAGCAGGGGATGCCGCATCGCTCGACCCTCGAATGCCGGAGCGCGGCCAGTGCCGCCCCTGTCAGAAGCGGCGTGCCAGGGTGAAGCAGAGGGCGAAGGCGCCGAGGCTGAGCACCACGGTCGCCAGCAGGTAGCCGATGCCCCAGGCCGGCGAGCGCGCCCAGAGCACGCCCACATCCAGCGAGAAGGCCGAGAAGGTGGTGAAGCCGCCCAGGAAGCCGGTGATCACCAGCAGCCGCAACTCGTTCGGAAGCGGCAGCCCGCCCAGCATGGCGCCGCCCAAAATCCCGATCAGCCCGCTGCCGATCACGTTTACCGCCAGAGTGCCCCAGGGCAGGGCGGTGCCGAACCAGGCGGTGCACCACAGCCCCACCGAGTAGCGCAGCACCGACCCTACCGCGCCCCCTAGGGCAACCAGGGCCAGCAGCCCCGGTGAAAATCCACTCATTCCCGTTCCTTCGTCCGTCGGGCGCCGCTGCGCTTCTCGCGCAGTTCGCTCCAGCGTTCCAGCCGCTCCAGGATGCGCGCCTCGGCGCCACGGCCGGCGGGGCGGTAGAACTGCTGCCGCTCCATGCCCTCGGGGAAGTAGTTCTGGCCGCTGAAGGCCTCGTCCTCCTGGTGGTCATAGGCGTAGCCCGACCCGTAGCCGAGCTGCTTCATCAGCTTGGTCGGCGCGTTCAGGATATGCGCCGGCGGCATCAGGCTGCCGGTGGCGCGCGCCGCCCGCCGTGCCTCGTTGTAGGCGGCGTAAACCGCGTTCGACTTGGGCGCCGTGCCGAGATGCACCACGAGCTGCGCCAGCGCCAGCTCCCCCTCGGGCGAGCCCAGCCGCTCATAGGTCTCCCAGGCCGCGATGGCGGCGGGCAGGGCCGTGGGATCGGCCAGGCCGACATCCTCGGCGGCGAAGCGGGTCAGGCGGCGGGCGATGTAGCGGGGGTCCTCGCCGCCCTCCAGCATCCGGGAGAACCAGTAGAGGGCGGCGTCCGGGTCGCTGCCGCGCAGCGACTTATGCAGGGCGGAGATGAGGTTGTAATGCTCCTCCCGGTCCTTGTCGTAGAGCGCGGCGCGCTTGGCCAGCAGGGCGGAGAGGCCTGCGGGATCGAGCGTCTCTTCCCCGGCGGGCAGGGCGAGAAGCTGCTCCGCCATGTTCAGCAGGTAGCGCCCGTCGCCATCGGCCATGGCGCGCAGCACGGCGCGGGCGGCGGCATCCACCGGCAGCGGGCGGCCACCCTCCTCCTCGGCGCGGGCGAGCAGCTTTTCCAGCGCCACGTCGTCGAGCCGCTTCAGCACCATCACCTGGCAGCGCGAGAGCAGCGCGCCGTTCAGCGCGAAGGAGGGGTTCTCCGTGGTGGCGCCGACCAGCACCACCGTGCCGTCCTCCACGACCGGCAGGAAGCCGTCCTGCTGGGCGCGGTTGAAGCGGTGGATCTCATCCACGAAGAGCAGCGTGCCCTGGCCGGCGCGGCGCCGGGCGCGGGCCTCGTCGAAGGCGCGCTTGAGGTCCGCCACGCCCGAGAAGACCGCCGAGAGCGCCGCGAAGCGCAGCCCCGCCGCCTCGGCCAGCAGCCGCGCGATGGTGGTCTTGCCCACCCCCGGCGGCCCCCAGAGGATCAGCGAGGCCAGGGCATCCCGCTCCAGCATCCGGGTGATGGTGCCCTGCGGCCCAAGCAGGTGGTCCTGCCCCACGACGTCATCGAGGGCGCGCGGCCGGAGGCGATCGGCCAGCGGGCGCGCTCCGGCGGCCTCCGGCAGGGCTTCGGTGGTCTCCGGTGAGGGCTGGCCAGGGGACGAACCGAACAGGTCCTCGGTTCCGGGCGTCTCGGGGGCTTTGCGCGGCATGGCTTCCTATATAGCGCCAACGGGGCGCGGCGCCGCCAGCCCGCGGCCCTTCCCACTCCCGCCCCGCCGCGCTACGTCACACCCCAAAGGACCTCTCGCCAGGGCGACAGAGCGGAATATGACCAGCAGCAACGATATCCGGGCCACCTTCCTCGACTACTTCGCCCGCAATGGCCATACGGTGGTGGAATCCTCGCCGCTGGTGCCGCGCAACGACCCGACGCTGATGTTCACCAACAGCGGCATGGTCCAGTTCAAGAACGTCTTCACCGGCCAGGAGCGGCGCCCTTATTCCCGCGCAACCACGGCGCAGAAATGCGTGCGCGCCGGCGGCAAGCACAACGACCTGGACAACGTCGGCTACACCGCCCGGCACCACACCTTCTTCGAGATGCTGGGGAACTTCTCCTTCGGCGACTACTTCAAGGAACAGGCGATCACCCATGCCTGGACCCTGCTGACCCGCGACTTCTCCCTGCCCAAGGACAAGCTGCTCGTCACCGTCTATTCCGAGGACGAGGACGCCGCCGCGCTCTGGCGCAAGATCGCCGGCCTGCCGGACGAGCGGATCATCCGCATCTCCACCTCCGACAACTTCTGGCGCATGGGCGACACCGGCCCCTGCGGGCCGTGCTCCGAGATCTTCTATGACCACGGCCCCTCCATCCCCGGCGGCCCTCCGGGCTCCCCGGACGAGGATGGCGACCGCTTCATCGAGATCTGGAATCTCGTCTTCATGCAGTTCCTTGAGGAGCCGGCCGGCACGCGCAACCCGCTGCCCCGCCCCTCGATCGACACCGGCATGGGCCTGGAGCGCTTCGCCGCCATCCTGCAGGGCAAGCACGACAACTACGACACCGACACCCTCCGCGCCCTGATCCTGGCCTCCGCCGAGGCCACCGGCCAGGACCCTGACGGGCCGTTCAAGATCAGCCACCGCGTGGTGGCGGACCATCTGCGCTCCGGCGCCTTCTTGATCGCCGATGGCGTGCTGCCCTCCAACGAGGGTCGCGGCTACGTGCTGCGCCGCATCCTCCGCCGCGCCATGCGCCACGCCCAGATGATGGGCGCGAAGGACGCGCTGCTCTATCGCCTCGTCCCCGCCCTTGTGCGCCAGATGGGTGCCGCCTATCCGGAGCTGGTGCGCGCCGAGGCGCTGATCATCGAGACGCTGAAGCTGGAGGAGAACCGCTTCCGCAGCCTGCTGGAGCGCGGCCTCGGCCTGCTGGCCGAGGAATCGGAGAAGCTGGGCGACAAGGGCACGCTTCCCGGCGAGGTCGCCTTCCGCCTCTACGACACCTACGGCTTCCCGCTGGACCTGACGCAGGACGCGCTGCGCGGCGAGGGCAAGTCGGTGGACGTGGCCGGCTTCGAGGCCGCCATGGCCGAGCAGCGCAAGCGCGCCCGCGCCGCCTGGGCCGGCTCCGGCGAGGCCGCCACCGAGACCCTGTGGTTCGACCTGAAGGAGAAGCTCGGCGCCACCGAGTTCCTGGGCTACAGCACGGAAAAGGCTGAGGGCGAGATCCTGGCCGTCGTCGCCGAGGGTGCCGTCACCGAGCGCGCGGGCCCGGGCGTCGAGGTCGCCGTGGTCCTGAACCAGACGCCCTTCTACGCCGAGAGCGGCGGCCAGGTGGGCGATACCGGCACCATCACCGGCGCCGACGGGCTCCGCATCGCTGTGCGGGACACTCAGAAGAAGCTCGGCCTCTTTGTGCATCTCGGCACGGTCGAGGCGGGCGAGGCGGCCCCGGGCAAGGCGGTGATCGCCGAGGTGGACCACACCCGCCGCGGCGCCATCCGCGCGCACCACTCCGCCACCCACCTGCTGCACGAGGCGCTGCGCCGCCGCCTCGGCACGCATGTCGCGCAGAAGGGCAGCCTCAACGCGCCGGACCGCCTGCGCTTCGACGTCTCCCAGCCCACGCCGATGACGCCGGAGGACATCGTCTGGGTCGAGGACGAGGTGAACAGCCGCATCCGTGAGAATGCCGAGGTCACCACGCGCCTGATGACGCCCGAGGCGGCGGTCGAGGCTGGCGCCATGGCCCTCTTTGGCGAGAAGTACGGCGACGAGGTCCGCGTCGTCGGCATGGGCCACGACCCGGCCGCCGCCGAGAAGCACGGCGTCTATTCATTGGAGCTTTGCGGCGGCACCCATGTCCGCCGCACCGGCGACATCGGCCTGTTCAAGATCGTTTCCGAGGGCGCCGTCTCTGCCGGCGTGCGCCGTGTGGAGGCGGTGACTGGCGCCTCCGCCCTGGCGCTGATGGACAGCCAGGAGCGCACCCTGCGCGAGGCCGCGGCGGCGCTGAAGGTGGCGCCGGCCGACCTGCCGTCGCGTATCGCCGCCCTGTTGGAGGAGCGCCGTAAGCTGGAGCGCGATGTGGCCGACCTGCGCAAGCAGCTCGCCACCGGCGGCAGCGCCGCGGCGGCAGAGGAGGTGAACGGCTTCCGCTTCGCCGCCCGCAACCTCGGCGAAGTGCCGCCGCGTGACCTGAAAGGGCTGGCCGACGCCATCCTGAAGGCCGGCACCGCGGATGTGGTGGCGCTGGTCTCCACCGCCGAGGGCAAGGCCAGCATCGTGGTCGGCGTGGCCGAGGCCGCGAAGGGCAAGGCCGATGCCGTGGCGCTGGTGCGCGCCGGCAGCGCGGCCGTGGGTGGCAAGGGCGGCGGTGGCCGCCCCGACATGGCCCAGGCCGGCGGCCCCGAGGCCGAGAAGGCCGAGGACGCGCTCGCCGCCATCCGGACCGCCCTGGCGGGCTGAGCCGCAGATGGAGGCCGAGGCGCGCTGCCGCGCCCGTGACCTGGGGCTGCGGCCCGGGCAGTTCGCACCCGGGCCGCTGAACGCCATCACCGATGTGGCGGGGGTGCTGGTCGGGCAGGTGACGCGCATCGAGGGCGAGGGCGTCCGCACGGGGGTCACCGCCATCCGGCCCCATGGCGGCAACCTGTTCCGCGAGCGGGTTCCCGCCGGGCTCTCCGTGATGAACGGCTTCGGCAAGCTGGCCGGCGCCACGCAGGTGCAGGAGTTGGGCGAACTGGAATCGCCCATCGTTCTGACCAACACCCTGGCCGTTGGCCGCGCGCTGGAGGCGGTGGTGGACTGGACCCTCGCGCAGCCCGGCAACGAGGATGTCCGCTCGGTGAATGCCGTGGTCGGCGAGACCAATGACGGCAAGCTGAACGACATCCGCCGCCGCGGCATCACTGGGGAGGACGTGCTGGCGGCGCTGGAGCAGGCAGCCTCCGGGACAGTGGCGGAGGGCAGCGTCGGCGCCGGCACGGGCACCATGGCCTTCGGCTGGAAGGGAGGTATCGGCACGGCGTCACGCCTGCTTCCGCCAGCCCTGGGCGGCTTCACCCTGGGCGCGCTGGTGCAGAGCAACTACGGCGGCGCGCTGCTGATGGACGGCGTCCCCATGGGCCGCGAACTCGGCCGCTTCTACCTCCGCGAACACAGCGACCGCGGTGATGCGGACGGCTCGGTGATGGTCGTCCTTGCCACGGACGCGCCGCTTTCCGACCGCAACCTCTCGCGGCTGGCGCTGCGGGCCATGGCGGGCCTTGCCCGTACCGGGGCGGCCTTCTCCGACGGCTCGGGCGACTACGCCATCGCCTTCTCCACCCATCCCGAGGTGCGGCGCGGCCGCCCGGTCATCGCCGACTGGCCAAATGAACGGATGTCGCCGCTGTTCGTCGCGGCGGCCGAAGCGGTGGAGGAGGCGGTGCTGAACTCGCTTCTGATGGCCACCACCATCGAAAGCCGAGATCCACTCACCCGGCGCAAGCGTCGGGGCGAAGCGATCGATCTCGCCGCGGTCCGCGCGGCGCTGTCGCGCTTCCCGTCAGGCGCCTCCCGCTAGCCGCCGGGAGGCGTCGCCTCACGCCTCCGGAATGCTGAAGCTCTGCTGCTCCAGGAAGGCCAGGCGCGCCGCATGGTCATCCAGGCGGCAGACCATGAAGCTGAGCAGACCCGCCCCGATGCAGCGCGGGTCGGGCAGGGCCATCGCGGCCAGATCCACTCCGGTGCCGCTATCCAGATCAACCTCTAAAATGCCGGCCGCACGGGCAGGCGGAAGGTCGAGCATGAAAGTGCTGTCCCGCCCGGTTTCCAGCGTCAGTTCGAACTGGGAGAAGGTGCCGTCGGCAGCGGTGCAGCGCACCATGATCGTGCATTCGACTGGCGGCGGACGCAGTTGGAGGTAGAGCCGAAGCGGCGCATCGGACGCGCCTTCGGGCAGTGGCAGGCGCAGCGTGGCCGTGCCGCCTTTGGCCCAGACGCCCCAGTCTTCCGCGACGTACCAATTGAGGCCGTCCCGGGCCGCATCAGCCAGCGCTGCGCCGAGGTCGGGCTGAATGCGCGTCAGGCGCCGGGTAAGATAGCGCTGGCCGAGCCGCAGGGTCGCGCGCTGCTCCAGTGGCCGCGCCGGTTCCAGTGCCAGGGCTGCCACGGCCGCGAAGATCTCGTCCTTCACGGCGCTCCAGCTGCGCGGCTTGCCTTTCGCGCGGACGACGGCCTCCTGCGCGGCGCGGAACTCCGCGTCGAACATCACGCGCTCCAGCTTCTCCTGCAGGTCCGGCAGGCTCTGCGGCGTGAAATAGACCGCCGCCTCCCCACCGGCCTCCACCAGCGCGGAGTGGCGGGCGGTGACGACCACCTTGCCATAGGCCATGGCCTCGGTGAGCGGCAGACCCCAGCCTTCGTAGTAGCTGTTGTAGACGGTGAAGGTGCAGCGCTCATAAAGCGCTGCAAGCTCCAGGTCAGAGACGCGGGAGAGCAGCACGACGTGGCGTTGCAGCTCCGGCGCGTTGCGCAGCAGGTTAAGCGCCGCCTCGGCGTGCCAGCCTTCCTTGCCAACGCAGACAAGGCGCGGAACCTTCGCCGCGCCATGGCGCCGCAGTAGCTGTAGCCAGGCGTTGAAGACCAGAAGATGATCCTTCCGGCTTTCGATGGTTGAGACGAAGAGGGCGAAGGATTCGCCGGGCCGCAGCGCGCGCAGGGCGTTCAGCGCCACACCGCCGCCTGGCGCCATCAGGCTGCGCGGATCGGCGTCCAGGCGGATGACATGGCTCGGTAGCTCGAGCGTGGGAAGCAGGTGGCCGAGCTGCTGCCGGGCGTCGCTGCGTGTGTTCTCGGAATTGCACAGCAGGCCGTGCGCATGCAGGCCAAGTGCGCCGAACCAGCGCGCGTAATCCTGCACGAGGGTCAGCAGGCAGTGCTCCGGCACGATCAACGGAACGCAGTCATGCACAAAGGGGATGTAGCGCACCCCATGGCTCTGCTGGACGGCGCGCAGGGCCCGGAAATAGTCCGGGAAGCCCCAGGAATTGCCGAGATTCACCAGCACCGCGCCCGGCGTGAAGTCGAAGGCGGGTGCCGCGGCGACCTTGCGGCGGAGGCTGTCGCGCGCCTTCACCCAGGCCGGCTCGTCCGGGTCGGAACCGCTGACCGAAAGTGCGACGAGGGCGGTGAAGCCAGCTTCGTCGACCGCGTGCCACGCCAGATCGGCGGCATCGTAGGCGGCGAAACACAGATCCATCGCGGCCGGGGACGGCTCGGCAATGGCGCGGTTCACAATGCCCATCTGCACACGCTGAATGCCCGTCGGCGTCCGCGCGCCATTGAAGTAGTCGAGCAGGTCGGTGACATCCAGCACGAGCTGGAGCTTGGTCTCGGCCACCGGGGTGGATTGCGCCTCCCCGCCGGCCTCCGCAGCGGCTTCGGTTCCGGGCATGAAAGGCGGAACCGTCAGGCTCAGCAGGGCCGCATCCTCCGCTTCGTCCAAAGAGGTGTCCTGCACCTCCTCCTCGGCGGGGAATTCGTCCAGCGAACGCTCGGGCTCCGCGTCGAGCTCCTCGCCGCCCGGGCGGGGCGCATGCAGCGTCAGCCATTCGGAGGTCGCGGAGGCTTCGCGCCAGGCATCGGCATTGCCAGGGTCGAGCGCCACCGCCCGGGCATAGGCCAGCGCCGCCTTGTGCCACTCCCCGAGGAGCTTGTGGGCGTGACCGATCTGCAGCTGCAGGTCGGCGTCCTCCGGCGCGAAGGCCTCAGCGGCCAGATAGCGACCCAGGGCCTCGACCGGCTGGCCGGATTCCTTCAGGCAATGCCCCTGCTGCACCATGATCGGCCAGGCATCGGGGCGCTGCTCGACGAAGGCCGCGTAGAGTTCCGCCGCACCCGCCCAGTCGCGCGCGGCCCGCTTCTCGTCGGCTTGCGCGAGCAGCGCCTCCGGATCGGCCTGGGTCCCGTCACGGTCAAGCGTGTCGCTGAGATTTCGGCTCATGGCGGTACAGTTCGTCAGCTCGTCGGAGGGTTCTTGGGGAGTACCACTAGCGGTGACACTTTCTGTTTACCACCGTTAATCCCATTTCAACCGTGCCTCCCCACGCAGCAGCTCTCCGGCCTCCTTGGTCCAACTTTCGCCCGCATGCAGCACCAGCCCGGGCTCCACCTGGTCGGGCCCGCGACCGCCTCGCCGGGCGCGGAGTAGCACTCGCCGCGCTGGCTGCCCGCTTCGTGGCCAGAGCGGGAACAGCCCCACCTCGCCGCAGCCGGCCTGCCGCAGGGCTGCCGCGCCCTCGGCAAAGCGCGCCGTGGGCAGAACAAGCGTTACGCTGCCACGATGGCGCAGCGGGGCGGCCAGTGCCTCGGCCCAGTCCGTCAGGGCAGGGCCGGGACCGGCATGCGTCGCATCGGCACGGAGCACAGCCGGCGGCGCGGTGCCGGAGGGCCAGTAGGGCGGATTGGCGAAGGCATGGTCCAGCCGTGGCAGGCTGCGGCGCAGGGCAGGATCGGCGATGTCGCCCGTCAGCACCGTGACCCGGTCGCCCAGGCCGTTCAGCGCAGCGTTCTGGCGCGCCAGCGCGGCAAGGCCCGCCTCCCGTTCCACGGCGAAGACGCGCAGCTCGGGCACGCGCGCCAGGAGGCAGAGGAAGCCTGCGCCGCTACCGCAACCGCCTTCCAGCACGGCTTCGCCGGCACGAGCGGGAATGCTGGCGGCCAGCAGCACGGCATCCAGCCCCGCCCGGAGGCCCTGGCGCGGCTGGCGCAGCCGTACCTGGCCGCCCAGCAGCGTGTCGTCCGTCAGGTCCTCCAGGACGGCTTCGCTCACGGCGTCGCTTCGCCCGCCTGTCGCAGCACCGCGAGCGCGCGGTTGTAGTCCTCGGGCCGCACCGCCAGCCGGCGTGGAAAGACACCGATGCCGCCATGCAGGGCACTTACATGCGCGTCGAGCTGCTGGCAGGAGATGCCGGCATCAGCCAGCAGCGCCGCCAGGAAAGACAGGCGCACCGGGTCGGCGCTTTCGGCAAGCACGCGCATGGCGGGCGGGGTCTCCTGAAGGGAGGGAAGGGGAGCGTGATGGGACGGCGCCTTGCTGCCCCATTCCCCCGTGGCTATGGTGCGCGCCCCAGCACAGAGGTCAATGGCCGCGTGAGCTCCCCTGCTGCGCCGATGCGCACCGCGCCCGATATCCAAGCTTCTCCCAACGGTGCGCCGCGGCGTGATGCCGAGGACGCGCTGACTGCACTGGTCCGTCTGGTGCAGGAGGACCTGGAAGCCTGCAACCGCCTGATCATTGCGCGGATGCAGAGCCCGGTGCAACTGATCCCGCAGCTTGCCGCGCACCTCATCGCGGCGGGCGGCAAGCGGCTGCGCCCGTTGCTCACGCTCGCGGCGGCCCGCCTCTGCGGCTATCGCGGTGAACGGCATGTTGGCCTTGCCGCCTGCGTCGAGTTCATCCACACCGCCACCCTGCTGCATGACGATGTGGTGGACGAGAGCAACCTGCGCCGCGGCCAGGCCAGCGCGAATGCGATCTTCGGCAACAAGGCCAGCGTGCTGGTGGGCGATTTCCTCTTCGCCCGCGCCTTCCAGCTCATGGTGTCCGACGGCTCGCTGGAAGTGCTGGACATCCTCTGCTCCGCCTCGGCCACCATCGCCGAGGGTGAGGTGCTGCAACTCGTCATCCAGAACGACACCGCCTCCACCGAGGCGCAGTACCTTGAGGTGATCGAGGGCAAGACGGCCGCGCTCTTCGCCGCGGCGACCCGCGTTGGCGCCGTCGTCGCCGACCGGCCGCGCAGCGAAGCGGAATCCCTGGAGAGCTATGGCCGCAATCTCGGCATCGCCTTCCAGCTGGTGGATGACGCCCTCGACTACTCGGCCGAGCAGGAGCGCCTCGGCAAGACGGTGGGCGACGACTTCCGCGAGGGCAAGATCACCCTGCCGGTGATCCTGGCCTTCGCCCGCGGCAATGACGCGGAGCGTGCCTTCTGGCGCCGCGTGCTGGAGGAGAAGCAGCAGGAGGAGAGCGACCTCTCCCATGCCCTCGCACTGATGCACCGGCACAATGCCATCGCCGACACCATCGCCCGCGCCCGCCACTATGGTGATCTGGCGCTGGCCGGATTGGCGCCCTTCGCGGACTGCCCCGAGAAGAAGGCGTTGGCCGACATCGTGGAGTTCTGCATCGCCCGCGCCCGCTGAAGCAGCGGCCGGGTCCGAGACGAGCGAGGGAAGGGCGGCTCCGGCCGCCCTTTGTCATGTCTGGCAGGTGGAAGGCGCATTCTCGCCTTGTCCGGCGCGCAGTCCTGCAATAGCATCTGACATGTCAGCGACATTAGAGCGCCCTGTCCTGTCGATGCTCACACCTCTCGAAGTGCCTGCCTCCCTGACCGAACAGGCCGTCGCCACCCTGCGGCGGGAGATCATCATGACGCGGCTGATGCCGGGCGAGACGCTCAGCGAGGCGACGGCCTCGCAGCGGCTGGGCCTCGGCAAGGCGCCTGTCCGCGCCGCGCTGGCCCGGCTGGCGGAGGAGGGGCTGGTCCAGGCCGTGCCGCGCCGCGGCTGGGTGGTATCGCTGGTCACCATCCGCGACATCCATGAGGTATTCGGCCTTCGCCTGCTGCTGGAGCCCGAGGCGGCGCGCCGTGCGGCCGGGCGGGTGGATGCGGATGCGCTGCGGCGGCTCGATGCCGTCTGCGCCTGCGGCTACCGGCCAGAGGACGAGGAGAGTACCCATGCCTTCCTCGACGCCAACAAGGCCTTCCACGTGACGGTGGCCGAACTCTCCGGCAATGGCCGCTTGGCCCGCCAGATCGACCGCCTGCTCGACGAGAGCAGCCGCATGCTGGCGCTCGGCCTGCGCTCCCGCGACCGGACGGGCGAGATGGCGCATGAGCACCACGCGCTGATCGAGGCCCTGGCGCTCGGCCGTGCGGAGAAGTCGGCCGCCATCATGCATGAGCAGGTCGCGGCCTCACAGCGGATGGTACTGGCGGCGCTCACCGCTCCCGACTCAGCCGCGGCCATCTGAGACCGCGGAGACGCTCATGTCCTTCATCGCTCCACGCTCCGCACTCGACGCCATGCTGGCCAAGATCGCCCTGGCGGCACGGGCGGAACTGGGCGAGCGGCCCCGCCGGGTGGCGGAGGCGCTTGCCGGCCACATGCTCGACCCCTCCCTGCTGGCGGGGCGGGAATGCCCCTGCTGCCCAGACCGCTACATCCGCCACCTGCTGCATGCGGACCCAGAGGGAGGCTATGCGGTGGTCGCCCTGGCCTGGCGCCCCGGGCAGATGAGCCCGGTCCATGCGCACCGCACCTGGTGCGCCTTCGGCGTGCACCGGGGCATCCTGACGGAAGGGCACTATCGGCCCGCCGGAGAGGGGGAGCCGGAGCAATGCGGCAGTGCCCTGCGTCCGCCGGGCGCGGTCTGCCATGGCGCGGCGGACCCGGCGGCGATCCACCGGCTGGCCAATCTGGGAAGCGCCGAAGCGCTCTCGATCCACGTCTATGGCGTGCCCTTCGAGCGCTTCGGGCAGGATGTGAACCTGATCTACGCGGCTTGATCCAGGCCGCACGGAAAGGGCTCAGCCCTTGTGCTGGTCCGGCGCCGCGTCGCTGTTGAGCGTGATGTATTTCGGCAGGCCGATCTGCTTGATCAGCTCGAACTGGGTATCCAGGAAGTCGGCGTGCTTCTCCTCATCCGCGAGGATGCGGAGCAGGAGGTCGCGGGAGACGAAGTCGCGCACGCTCTCGCAATAGGCGATGCCCTCGCGCAGGTCATTCATCGCCTTCTCTTCCAGGCGCTGATCGCATTGCAGCACCTCCTCGACGTTCTCGCCGATGAGGACCTGGTTGAGCCGCTGGACATTGGGCAGGCCATTGAGGAAGAGGATGCGGTTGATCAGCTCATCCGCATGCTTCATCTCCTCGATGGACTCTTCGTATTCGTGCTTGCCGAGCTTGGTCACGCCCCAGTTGTCGAGCATGCGGGCGTGCAGGAAGTACTGATTTACAGCGGTCAGCTCGTTGGTGAGCTGCGTGTTCAGGTGCTCGATAACCTTGGGGTCGCGCAGCATCGCCGTTTTCCCTTCCCGTGCGTCGTGAACACAGTGGGAGCGAGGTCTTTTCGCGTCAAGCTGGCCGGGCTCAGCCCCGGGCGTCGCCCTGGAGCTGCCCGGCGGGCTGATCGCGGATGATGGAGAGCATCGTGCCGGTGCAGCCGCCGCACTGGGCGGCGCAGTTGCAGGCGGCATAGACCTCCTTCGGCCGGCGCGCGCCGGAATCGATGGCGCCGCGGATCTGGGTGTCGGTCAGGCCGTTGCAGAGGCAGACATACATGGACGAAAACCGCTTCATGGTCGCAGTGCGATTGATAGCGGTTCTCAAATCATGCTGCAAGTCATTCGCAATCGCGCAACACCCCCAGCACGGCCTTGCCGTAGCGCTCCAGCTTCGTTGTGCCGACGCCGGGAATGGAGCCCAGCGTGCGCAGGTCGGTAGGGTGAACAGCGGCGATCTCGGCCAGGGTCCGGTCCTGAAAGATGACGTAGGCCGGGACGCCCTGGGCCATGGCGGTGCGGCGCCGCCAGTCGCGTAGCGCGGCAAAGACGGGGTCGGCCATGGCGCCATCAGCCACCGGGTTCGCCGGCCCCGACCGGCCACCCCCCGAGGCGATGACCAGATCCTGCCGCAGCATCACCGGCTGCTCGCCCTTCAGGATGGGGCGGGCAGCCTCGGTCGGCACCAGCTCGCCATGGTTCTCCACCACGACGTCCAGCGCGCCCTGCGCGACAAGTTGGCGCGCCACGCCGCGCCAGGCGGCATCCGGCAGGTCGCGCCCGACGCCGAAGGTCGGCAACTGGTCGTGACCGAACTGCGCGACCTTGGCCGTGGCCTTGCCGCGCAGCACGTCCACCACATGGCCGAGACCGAAGCGGCGGCCGGTCCGCAGAACGGCGGAGAGCAGCTTCTGCGCCGCCACCGTGCCGTCGAACAGGCGCGGCGGGTTGAGGCAGATGTCGCAATGGCCGCAGGGCTCGGGAGCTTCCTCGCCGAAGCAGCGCAGCAGGATCTGGCGCCGGCAGGTGGCGGATTCGGCGATCGCCACCATGGCTTCCAGCCGTTGCCGCTCGACGCGCTTCTGCTCCTCGGGTGCGCCGCTCTCGCCGATGCGGTGGCGGGCAAGGGAAATGTCGCCGGCGCCGTAGAGCAGCAGGGCCTGGGCGGGCAGCCCGTCGCGACCGGCGCGGCCGATCTCCTGGTACCAGCTCTCCGGGCTGCGCGGCAGGTCGGTATGGGCGACGTAGCGGACGTCCGGCCGGTCGATCCCCATGCCGAAGGCGATGGTCGCGGCCATGATCACCGCGTCGCCGCGGGCGAAGCGGCGATGCGCATCGCGCTTGGCGGCAGGGTCGAGTCCGGCGTGGAAGACCAGCGCGTCATGGCCTTCCTGGCAGAGCCACTCGGCCGTCTGCTCGGCCTTGCGGCGCGTGCCGCAATAGATCAGCCCGGCGCCCGCGCCGTCGCCCGCGCTGCGGATGAAGCGGCGGAGCTGGCCGCGCTCGGCCTCGCGCGGCTCGGCGGCGATGTGGATGTTCGGCCGGTCGAAGCTGGCGCGGAAGAGCGGGCTGTCCTCCAGCCCGAGTTGCCGCTGGATGTCGTCCACGGTGCGCGGGTCGGCAGTGGCGGTCAGCGCCAGGCGCGGCACGCGCGGGAAGCGCTCCGCCAGCACCGGCAGGGCACGGTATTCCGGCCGGAAGTGGTGGCCCCACTGGCTGACGCAATGCGCCTCGTCGATGGCGAAGAGGGCGATGCGCATCTCGTCCAGCCGGGCGAGGGTGTATTCGGCCGTGAGCCGCTCGGGCGAGACGTAGAGGAGCTTGAGCTGACCGCTATCCAGGTCGCGCCAGATGGCGCGCGCCTCGTCCGGGTCCAGTTCGGAGTGCAGGGCGGCGGCCGGGACGTCCTGCTGCCGCAGGGCGGCCACCTGGTCCTCCATCAGCGCGATGAGGGGCGAGACCACAATGCCCAGCCCGGGCCGGCACAGGGCCGGCACCTGGAAGCACAGGCTCTTGCCGCCGCCGGTGGGCATCAGCACCAGGCCGGAGCCGCCGGCCACGGCGTGGCGGACCACGTCCTCCTGCAATCCACGGAAGCCAGGATGGCCAAAGACGCGGCGCAGGACCTCCAAAGGCTCGGCGTAGTCTTGCATGAGATCCCTGGTCATCGCGCGGGGCCGGGGGAACCCGGCCGGCATCGCCGGTCCGCGAGGGGTGGTGGAGTGGCGCGCCGCCGGCACGCCGGGTGACCGCACCAGCAAGCAGTCGGGCTCACTGGCAGGCAAGCCAAGATATGGCCTCCTATGTACCCGCTCCAAGGCGTGATGGAAGGCCACAGGGATGCGCGCCGCGCATCATGCCCCTCCGCAGAAACCTCCGCTAAGGGTCTGGTCGGCCTGCGTCGGGAGTCCTAGGTTCCGCGCCTTCGTTCTGGGAGCGGGTGGATGGATCAGGTGAAACTCGGCATCGTCGGCTTTGGCATCATGGGCGAGCGCCTGGTGCGCTCCGCCTTCCCGCATCCGCAGGTCCGACTGGTGGGCGTATGGGACCCCTCGCCGGAGGCGGCGGCCCGTCTGGCGGCCGCGGAGTCGGGCGCGCCGATGCTGGCGGATGCCGAGGCGGTGATCGCCGCCTGCGACGCGCTCTACATCGCCGCCCCGCCGGCGGCGCATCTCCCGCTGGCGCGGGCCGCGCTGCAGGCTGGCCGCGCCGTGCTGCTGGAGAAGCCGTTGGCGACCGACCGCGAGGATGGCGCCGCCTTCGTCGCCGAAGTGGAGCGGGATGGCAGCCGCGCGGCGGTGAACTTCCCGATGGCCTCCTCGCCCGCCGTGGCGCAGCTCGCCGCCTGGCGCGAGGCGGGGGCGGTCGGTGCGCCGCGGCAGCTTCGCATCAGCACCGATTTCGGCCGCTGGCCGCGCGGCTGGCAGCAGGATGCCGCGAGCTGGCTGGCGCGTCGCGAGGAAGGCGGCTTCACGCGCGAGGTGGTCTCGCACTTCCTCTTCCTCACGCGCCGGCAGCTTGGGCCGCTGGAACTGCTCTCCGCACAGGTGGAATACCCGGCCGGCGGCGGCTCCGAGACCGCCATCACCGCCGAGCTGCGCGCCGGTGGCGTGCCGGTGCAGCTTTCCGGCAGCGTCGGCCGCATCGCGGCGGATGAGACGAATTCCTGGACACTAACCGGCGCGGCCGGCTCCATCCGCCTGCGCGACTGGTCCTATGCCGAGCGGCTGGAGGGGCAGGGGAACTGGCAGGCGGCGCCCGACGCCCTCCCCAACCCGGCGATGCGCCCGCAGACGCTGCGCGCGCAGATGGAAAAGCTCGCCGCGCTGACCCGGGGCGAGCCGCAGAACCTCGCCACCCCTCGAGAGGCCTTCGAGGTGCAGGACATGGTCGAGCGCATCCTGGCGGCGTGAGCCGCAACGCATCCGGCTGAGGAGTCCCTTCGCATGTTGCCTCTGGAACGGCAGTCCAGCGCTGCCTCGCTGCCCCTCTTCACCGTCAGCAGGGCGGATCTCGCCTCATTCCTGGACAGCCGCCCGGCCGCGCAGCGCGCCTTCTTGGAGGCCGGCGGCTTCACGGCTGCCGCGGGGGACTGGCGCCTTCTGCCGGACGGAACGGGGCTGGCCGGTGCGGTGCTGGGCCTGGGCGAGGGTGCGCCCTCGCTCTGGCGCTACGGCGCCCTGCCGATGGCACTGCCGGAGGACTCCCTGTGGCACCTCGCCGACCCTGCCCAGGAGACGCAGGCGGCGCTCGGCTGGTGCCTTGGGGCCTATCGCTTCACGCGCTACAAGCCCGCGAGTCGTCGTCCCGCGCGCCTGCGGCTCCAGTCGGAGCAGCGCGAGGCGGTCGCCGCCGCCGAGGCGACGTGGCGCGTGCGCGACCTCATCAACACCCCGGCCGCCGATCTCGGCCCGGCCCAGTTGGCTGCCGAGGTTGCCGCCTTGGGCGCGCGCCATGGCGGGCAGGTGGTGCGGATCAGCGGCGAGGAGCTGGCTGCGCAGTTTCCGGCGGTGGCGGCGGTGGGGCAGGGCAGTCATCGGCCACCGGAAGTCGCAATCCTGCAATGGGGGCGGCCAGAGCATCCGCTGGTGGCGCTCTGCGGCAAGGGCGTGGTCTTCGACACCGGCGGGCTGGACCTGAAGAGTCCCGAGGGCATGCGCCGGATGAAGAAGGATATGGGCGGCGCTGCCATCTTGCTCGGCCTGGCCGAGATGGTCATGCGCGCCGGTCTGCCGGTGCGGCTGATGCTCAGCCTGGGCTGCGTGGAGAACGCCGTTTCCGACCGTGCGCTGCGCCCGGGCGACGTGATCCCCACCCGCAGCGGCCGAACTGTGGAGATTGGCAACACGGATGCCGAGGGGCGGCTTGTTCTCGCCGATCTGCTCTGCCACGCGGCGGAGCAGCAGCCCTTCCTGGTGATCGACTGCGCGACGCTGACAGGGGCGGCGCGCGTCGCGCTGGGACCCGACCTTCCGGCGCTTTTCACCTCGGATGATGCTCTCGCTACCACACTACTTGCAGCCGGCCGAAGGGCTGAGGACCCGCTGTGGCAACTTCCGATACATGCAGGTTACGATTCGTGGCTAGACAGTTCCGTTGCCACTCTTAACAACGTCGCCCAGAAGCCGATGGCCGGCGCGATTGTTGCTGCACTATTTCTGAAAAGATTTGTTCAGGACAATGTTCGCTGGGCTCATCTCGACCTATATGCGTGGAACGACACGTCACGGCCGGGACGCCCAGAAGGAGGCGAAGCGCAGGCGATGCGGGCACTTTATGCCGGTCTCGTGGAGCTTTCGTCCGGCCAGGAAAATGATCAGGTCATATCGAAACCGTGACGCTGTTCATAGATTAAGACGTGGCCTTTTCCGCTGACCGCTTGGTTGGCATCCGTTCCCACCTTCCGCGCGACGGGTTCGCCGCCGGAATCGCTTGCTTGAGGATTGATGAATGCCCGTTCATAACGCTCCGGATCACCTGATTGGGATCTTCCGGGATACAGTTGTGGCCTTGGTGCGGCGCGACGGGCATGACTTGTCGGCGCGGCAACTCGGTGTGTTCCTCACGGTCTATATGTCGGAAGGCCCGCACACCGTGCGCGGTCTGGCGGCGACCCTGAACGTCTCCAAGCCGGCGATCACCCGCGCCCTCGACCGCCTGGGCGAACTGGACCTGGCGCGTCGTAAGACCGATCCGCAGGATCGTCGCAGCGTGCTGGTGCAGCGGACGGTGAAGGGCGCCTCATTCCTCAAGGAAATCCGTTCGGTCATGGTGGAGGCTGACGGCGCCAATCGGGCCGGAACCCCGGCGCAGGCGGCGAACAGCGAGAGCGCGACACGCCGCGCCAGCTGATTCCCTGGTTCCAGGGCTGGCTGGCGCACGGAAGCATCCCCCCTCCCTGCGCATTTAGAATATTTCTCATCGCTTGGTTGATGCTCGTGGGCATGAGCTGGCTGCTCCAGCTGCCCGCGAGCTTGGCTAAGGCTCTTAGAGCCGAAACAGTTCTGCCAAGAAACGTTCACTCTTATACATGTCCGACAAGGTGACACCCGCACCTGGGCTGCGGCTCACCCCTGTGCGGCCCGGTCCACCATTCGCCGTGGCTGGCTGCCGAGGGCGAGGCACGGCGGCGCGGAGTGCCTTGCCGGATGATGCGATGCTGCATATCCAAGGGTTCGCCACGCCGCAGGCGAGCGACCTCTCCTGCACGGAGGGGCCTGCTGCCGATGCACGACAAGGGAGCCCGTCCATGCCCAATCCGCCAACCGGCTTCGCCCACGGCCTCACCCTGGATGCCGCCCGTACCATCGCCGACTCGGCCCTGGCCCATGGACGGGAGCTTGGGCTCGCGCCGCTGACCGTGGTGGTGCTGGATCAGGCGGCGCAGCCGAAAGCGGTGCTGCGCGAGGACGGCTGTAGCCTGCTCCGGCCGGAGATCGCGATGGGCAAGGCTTTCGGCGCCATGGCGCTGGGCTTCGGCGGACGCGAACTGGCGCGGCGGGCGGCGAAAATGCCCGGCTTCATGAATGCCTTGTCCGACCTTTCGGGCGGACGGGCCGTTCCGGTGCCTGGCGGTGTCCTGGTGCGGGATGCGCAGGGCACGGTGCTGGGCGCCGTCGGCATTTCCGGCGACGCCTCGGAGAAGGATGAGGCCTGCGCCGTGGCGGGAATCGTGGCGGCGGGGCTGATGGCGGATACCGGCGACCCCGAGTGAGGCATCACCGCGGCCGGAAGCCGGCGAGGCTTCCGGCCGCGAGCTATCACTTTGCGCGGCGTGGCTCGGGCGCGAAGCCGGCGGACAGCATCAGCTTGTTCTCCTGCTTGACCAGGTAGCCGGCCTCGGCGCTGCGATCGAGATAGCTGATCCATTCCAGGTCGGCCTGCATCGCGGCCCGCTTGCGGGCCCGGTCGGCCGCATCCTCATACGCCCAGATGTGGACATAGGTGTTCACGTCACCCGTCTCGGTGGTGAGGAACGCCACCGGCATTCCCAGATGGCGCGTCTGCGCGGCCCAACCATAGGTATGGTAGAGTTCCAGCTGCTTCTTCAGCGTGCCGGGCCGGCAGGTGTAGGTGCGGTGGTCGATCAGCATCGGGCGTTTCCCTCCGTTGGAGGGAGCAGCATGGCCCCCGGCTCCTGGGGCAACAAGCCTTGGTGTCGTGCCGCCGGCTCGCCATCATGCTCCCTTGTCGCAGCGCAATGGGCGTGAGATGCCATGGCCCATGCTCCGCGCCCTTTACGACCGTGTCCTCTACCTCTCCGGCCATCGCCGCGCCGGGACCTGGCTGGCGCTGGTCTCCTTCGCGGAGAGCAGCTTCTTCCCGATTCCGCCCGACGCCATGCTGGTGCCGATGTGCCTCGCCCGACCCGAGCGGGCGTGGCGCTACGCGGCGATCTGCACCGTCGCCTCCGTGCTGGGCGGCCTGCTGGGCTATGCGCTCGGCTTCTTCCTGTTCGAGGCGGTGGCGCAGCCAGTGCTGGCCGCCTACGGCCATGCCGATGCGCTGGAGACCTTCCGGGCCTGGTTCGACCGCTGGGGCGCGGCGGTCATCCTGATCAAGGGCCTCACGCCGATCCCCTTCAAGATCGTCACCATCGCGGCCGGCGCCGCGGCTTTCAATCCGTGGATCTTCCTGATCACCAGTGCGCTGACACGCGGCGCCCGCTTCTTCCTGCTGGCCCTGCTGCTGCGCCGCTACGGCACGCCGATGCGCAGCTTCATCGAGCGGCGCCTCACGCTGCTGACCAGCGTCGTCGCCGTCGCCATGATCGCCGGCTTCGCGGCGCTACGCCTGATCTGAAGGCGGGGCGCGCGCCGCGCGGCGGCGCCCCCTCCGTTCAGCCGAGTTGCCGGGCCGCGTCCATCACTGCCTTGGCGTGGCCGGGCACCTTCACCTTGCGCCAGACCCGCGCCACCTTGCCCTCGCGGTCGATCAGGAAGGTGGAGCGCTCCATGCCCATGTAGGTGCGGCCGTACATCGACTTCTGCACCCAGGTTCCGTAGGCCCCGGCCGCCTGCTTCTCCGCGTCCGAGGCGAGCGGAAAGGTCAGGTTGTACTTCGCGGCGAACTTCTCGATCGGCCCCATCGGGTCCGGCGAGATGCCGATGACGTCCAGCCCGGCCTGCTGCAGGGCGGGCAGCGCCTCCTGGAAGTCGCAGGCTTCCTTGGTGCAGCCCGAGGTGTCGGCCTTGGGATAGAAGTACAGCACGAGGGGCTTGCCCTTCATGGCGGCCAGCGAGACCGTCCGCCCGCCGCTCGCCGGCAGGGTGAAATCCGGTGCCGCGGCACCTTCCTCAACGCTCATCCATTGCCTCCAACCAGGGGGCCCAGGCGCCGTTCGAAGATCGCCCGGACCTGCTCCGCCTGCGCTTGCATCTGTTGCCGGAAAGCCAGGACGTCAACGGCGCCCTGGCCGAGGAGCGGAGCGGTCACGCGCAGCAGGGCGGCGGCGGTGGGGGCGGGCAGGGCGTGCTCCCGCCAGCGGCCGAGCGTCAGCCGCAGCAGTCCAAGCGTCGTGCGCCAGAGCCGGTCCGCCGCGATCAGCGCCTCCGCCTCCTCTCGCGGCATAATGCGCGCCTTGCCGAGATTGGCCAGAGCGACACGGGTGGTCGGCGCCAGGATCGCGGGATGCCGGTCCGCATGGGCCAGTTGCAGTGCCTGCGCGATGAACTCCACCTCCACCAGCCCACCTGGCATGGCCTTGATGTCCCACGGCCCATCCGCCGGCAGCTCGCGAAGCATCCGCTGGCGCATGGCGACGGCGTCCGCGATCGCCGCCTCCCCGGCATGGTCCAGGATGGCGGTGCGCACCGCACTGGTGATCCGTCGCCGCAAGCCGGGCGGCCCTGCCACGCAGCGGGCACGGGTGAGGGCCATGCGCTCCCAGGTCCAGGCGCTCTCCGCATGGTAGCGCGTGAAGCTGGAAAGGGAGGTGGCGACCGGCCCTTTGTTGCCCGAGGGGCGCAGGCGCATGTCCACCTCGTAGAGCTTGCCCTCCGCTCCCGGAGTGGTGATGGCGGCCACCACCTGCTGCGCCAGCCGGCCGAAATAGACGCTGGGCGGCAGGGCGCGACGGCCGCCGCGGCTTTCCTCGGCGTCCTCCGGGTGATCGTAGATCAGTACCAGGTCGAGGTCGGAGCCTGGCAGCATCTCCCGCCCGCCGAGCTTGCCCAGCGCCACCACGGCGAAGGCGCCCCCCTTCACCTTGCCGAATCTCTCGGCGAAATCCCCGGTGACATGCGGCAGCAGGTTGCCGATGGCGGAATCGGCCAGATCGCTGCGGGCGAAGCCGGCGGCATCGGCATCCAGCGCCCCTTCCAGGGCGGCGGCGTCGATCTCGAACTTGCCCTCGGTCACCAGCCGGCGGGCGCCTTCCAGCGCCTCCTCGAAGTGCCGGGCCGACTTCAGCAGTGCCGGCAACACCGCGGCCGCGCTGCCGGGACCGCTGCCGGCAAGCAGCCCGTCCAGGGAGCCGGGCGTATGCGCCAGGTGATTGGCCAGCGCGGGCGCCGCACCGAGGATGCCGGCGACCCGCCGCAGCAGGGCGGGGTTGCGCTGGAACAGCGAGAGCATGTGCACGCTGGCGGGCAGCCGCGACAGAATGCTGTCGAACCGCGCCAGGGCGGCATCCGGCTCGCGCTGCGCGGCGAAGGCGGCGAGCAGCGCCGGCATCAGCAGGGTGAGCAGCTCGCGTGCCCGCTCGCTGCGGGTGGAGCGGGTGCGGCCATGGTGCCAGCCGCGCACCAGCCCCGCCACATGGGTGGGATTGGCGAAGCCCATCGCCGAGAGGGTGCTCAAGGTTTCCGGGTCGTCCTGAGAGCCGGTGAAAACCAGGCTGCCCTCGGGCCGCCCCTCGATACCCGGCGCGCTGAGCGCCGGCTCACGCTCGAACATCTGCGCGTAATGCTGCTCGACGCGGTTGAGGTGGCCGGTGAGGGCGGTGCTGAAGCTGGCGGTATCGGCGAAGCCCATGAAGCTGGCGATGCGCGCCAAGCCTTCCTCGTCCTCCGGCAGGCGCTGGGTCTGGCGGTCGGCCACCATCTGCAGGCGGTGCTCGACGTCGCGCAGGAAGCTATAGGCGTCGGCGAGGTCGACGGCGGCCCGACGGTCGAGCCGCCCTGCGCCGGCCAACGCGGCGAGCGCGCCGAGCGTGGTCGGATCACGCAGCGTGGGGTCGCGCCCGGCCCAGATGAGTTGCAGCACCTGCGTCGTGAACTCGATCTCGCGGATGCCGCCGCGGCCGAGCTTCACGTCGTGCCCGGCCACCTTCACCTGGGCATGGGCACCGCGCGCGCCATGGGCGGCGTGGATCTGCCGCTTGATGGAGTGGATGTCGGCGATCATCGCGAAGTCGAGGTGCCGCCGCCAGACGAAGGGGCGGATCTCGGTGAGGAAGTGGTCGCCCAGCGCCCGGTCCCCACCCACGGGGCGCGCCTTGATCATCGCCGCCCGTTCCCAGTTCTGCCCGAGCGATTCGTAGTAGGAGATGGCAGTCGGAATGCTGACGGCGAGCGGCGTGGCGGCAGGGTCCGGGCGCAGCCGCAGATCGGTGCGGAAGACATAGCCAGCAGCGGTGCGCTCCTCCATCAGCCGCACGAGATCGCGCGCGATGCGGACATAGAGCGCGCTCGCCCGCTCGGCGTGGTAGGCTGCGGCGGTCGGCTCGTAGAGCACCATCAGGTCGATGTCGGAGGAGTAGTTGAGTTCGCGTCCGCCCAGCTTGCCCATGCCGAGGATGGCCAGACCCGAGCCGCGGGCGACCGCGCGCGGGTCACGCGCACTGGCGCGCGGCAGCCGCAACTCTCCCCGTCCGGCCGCCTCGCGCAGCAGATGGGCGCAGGCGTAGTCGATCGCGGCCTCGGCCAGGGCGGACAAGGCGCCGGTGATCCGGTCCAGCGGCCAGAGCCCCGAGAGGTCGGCGGCGGCGATGACCAGGGCCGCCTGCCGCTTGGCCTGGCGCAGCAGCGCGGCCACGGCGGAACGCGCGGCGTCCGGGTCGGCACGGCAGAGCGGGTCCAGGGCCAGGTCGAAGGCGGTGTCCGGGCCCCGCGTGGCGAAGCGCAGGAGCGTGGCGCTCTCCTGCTCGGCCAGCTCGGCCAGGTAGAGGCTGTGGCCGCCGAGGGCGCCGAGCAGCGCCTGCCCCTCGGCCGAGGCGGCATAGGCCTGTTCGGCCGCGCCGCGCTGGGCGAAGGCGTCGATCAGGTGCCGCGCGGCGGCGGCGTCGAAGGGAGGGGGCGGGCGGCGCTGGATGTCGCTCATGACCGGCCAGCGAACTCATGCACCGCCTGAGCCGTCAAGCCCTCCGATGCGGGCGACTTCTGGGCCGCGCCGTGCTGGCGCTTGCCCTGATCGCCGGTCTGGGCGCGGCCGCGCTGGCCTGGCGGCTGGCGCAGGGACCGCTGCACCTCCACGCGGTGGCGGACATGCTGATGCGCAGCGGCGTCGTGGAGTCGCTGGCGCCGGGACTGCAGGTTGGCGACGTCGCCCTGGCCTGGGCCGGCTACCACGAAGGGCACCGTTCTCCGCTCGAACTGCGCATCAGCGGCATTCAGCTGCGGGACCCGACGGGTGCGGTGCGGCAGATGCTGCCGGATGCCGTCGTCACCCTGTCCTCCGGCTGGCTGCTGCGCGGCGAGGTGGCGCCGATCACCGTGGCGCTCCAGCATCCCCGCATCGTGCTGGAGCGTGCCGCGGACGGCAGCCTCTCGCTGGCGATGGGCCGTCCCTCCGCTGCCCCGTCTTCGCCGGACCCGAACCCAGACCAGGAAGGCGGCCTTATCCTGCGGCGCCTGCTCAGCCGCGAGGCACGCGACACTCCTCTGGGCGTCCTTCGGTGGATCGACATCGCGGACGGGCAGCTCACCATCCTGGACCGCCAGCTCGGCCTGACTTGGCGGCTGGAGGACGTCTCGCTGGCGCTGCGGCGCAGCGCCGGGGGCGACAGGGTGGAGGGCGAGGGAGAGGCCGCCCTCCGGCTTCCGGGGACAGGACCTACAGTCCCGGTCCGCATCGCCGGCAGCATCAAGGGGGACGGCCCGGTGCTGGAGGGCACGTTCTCCCTACCGGGCCTGGAGCCGGCCCGGCTTGCCACCCTGCTGCCGGCCCTGGCACCGCTTGCTCTCTTCGACGGATCGGTGGCGCTGGAGGTTGCAGGACGCTTCGATGCCGGCAACGCGCAGGCCAATCCGCGCCTCGGCCTGTCGCTGAAGGCCGGGCCAGGCAGCTTCCGGGCCGGCAGCCATCGGCTTGCCTTCGCCGCGCTGGACCTGACAGCCAGCGGAACGCCGACAGCGTTGCAACTCAGCCGGTTGCGCGTGGCGCTGGCCACCAGCGCGGGAGCTGCCGCGGCCGCACCGGCGCCGGTGCTGACCGCCTCGGGGGAGGCCGCGCTGCGCGACGATCGCTGGTTCGCCAGCCTGGATCTGAACCTCGACCAGCTCTCCGCCGGCCAGCTTGGCACCTATTGGCCGCCGGACATTGTTCACGGCGCCCGCAAGTGGGTCGTGGAGAACGTCACCGCCGGCACCTTCCGGGATGGGCGCTTCGCCCTGCGCGCCGAGTCCGCCGCCGACCTTTCCGGTCTGCACGTCACCGACCTCCAGGGGACGCTGAAGCTGCAGAACGGGGTGGTGCACTGGCTGCGCCCCATCGCGCCGCTTGAGGAGGTGGAGGCCACGGCGCAGTTTGGCCTGAAGGAGATCACGCTGCAGGTCGGGTCGGCCCGCCAGTCCGGCACCGCCCTCACCAGCCCCGGCGCCACCATCCGCTTCTCTGCCCTCGACACGCATGACGAGCAGGCGGACATCGACGCCCGGCTGCGTGGTCCGGTGGCCCAGGCGGTGAACCTGATCAAGCACCCGCGCCTGAAGCTGTTCGAGCGGCGCCCGCTGGACCTGAAGGACCCAGGCGGCCAGCTCGACGGCCGCCTGCACCTGAGCTTCCCGCTGCTGGAGGACATTCCCTCGGAGGTGTTGCAGGTGAATGTCCAGGCGCAGCTCGCGCAGCTTCACCTTGGCGACGTCGTCATGGGCAAATCGCTTGACCGCGGCACGGCCACGCTGGCGGTGGACAACAGCCGCCTGCGCGTGACCGGCGACGCACAGCTGGACGGTATCCCGGCGCAGCTCGCGGTGGAGATGGATTTCCGCCCCGGCGCAGCCACGCAGGTGGTGGAGCGAATCCGTGCGGACGCCCGGCCTGACGCCTCTAGAATCAAGGAATTCGGCCTTGACCTTGATGGGTTTGTTGAAGGCCCGGTCGGGGTCCAGGCGGTGATGGAGAAGCGGCGTGATGGCCAGATGCGGGTCCGCCTCGCCGGGGATCTGAAGGACAGCCGCATGAGCCTCTCAGCGCTCGCCTGGCGGAAGCCGCCCGGCCCGGCGGCTTCCGCCCAGGCCGAGTTGCGGGTGGTGGGCGATGCAATCAGCGCCGTGGAGAGCTTCCGCGTGGAGGCGCCGGACCTGCTGGCGCGCGGCCAGGTGACCTTCGGCGCCCAGAGCAGGCTGGACCGGGTCGATCTCGCCGAAGCCCGCATTTTCGCGAGCCGTTTCGCCGCGGAGATGCGACCCCCCGTGCAGCCGGATGCCCCCTGGCGCTTCCGCCTTTCCGGCCCGGCGCTGGACCTCGGACCGCTGCTGGCAGAGCCGGACGAGAAGGGCGACGCAGCCTCCGCCGATGGCGCGCCGGTGATCCTGGACGGCCACTTCGACCGCGTGCTGCTGGGCGAGGGGCGGAGCCTCTCCGCCGTGCAGGGACGCGCCGCAGCGGACCGGCAAGGCGTGCTGCGGGAGGCCCGCTTTTCTGGCCAGGCAGGCTCGAATGGCGGGTTCGACCTGACCATCGTGCCGCGTGGGCAGGGTCGCGACCTGCAACTGAACGCGGAGGATGCCGGCGCCCTTCTGCAGGCCTTCGACGTGCTGCGGCAGGTGCAGGGCGGCAAGCTGACGGTGAACGGCCACTGGAGCGGCAATGCGCCCGGAGCCGCGTTGAGTGGCACGGCCGAGATGTCGGACTTCACCTTCCGGGAGGCCGCCGGCATCGGCAAGCTGCTGCAGGCGCTGACGGTCTACGGCGTGGTGGATGCGGTACGAGGGCCGGGCCTGAGTTTCTCGCGCCTCGTCGCCCCCTTCACGCTGACACCCGAGGCACTGGCCCTGGGGGAGGCGCGTGCCTTCTCCGCGTCGCTGGGCGTGACGGCCAAGGGCACCATTCTCCGGCGCAAGCGCACCATGGACCTGGAAGGCACCATCGTCCCGGCCTATGCGCTCAATTCGCTGCTGGGGCAGATCCCCCTGGTCGGCCGGCTGTTCAGCCCGGAACGGGGCGGCGGCCTCTTCGCCGCCACTTGGCACATGCGCGGCCCGATCCAGGATCCGGCGGTGACGGTGAACCCGCTGGCGGCGCTGACGCCGGGCTTCCTGCGCGGGCTGTTCGGAGGCGGGGCGGAGACGGCGCAGCCACCACCGGCTCGCTGAGGTCAGAAGGTCGCGCAGGCCGTATGCTGGAGCCGCAGCACGCTCTCCTGCCGGAAGCGGGCGCGATAGGCCTCGGCCAGCGGCGCCAGCCTGGCGGCGGCGCTCTCGGCGGGCGTATCCGGAAGGACCAGGAGCAGACGCTTTACCGGCTCCCGCACCACCTGCCCTGTGGCATCGCGCCACTGGCCCTGCGCGTCCTGCACGGTGAGGCCGTCAGGGAAGGCGGGCGTCACGGTATCGGCCAGGAAGGCGTTCCACTCCGCCTCGCTGACGGTGGCGCCATTGGGCATGGATCGGCCGAAGAACAGCTCGGCGACGGTGGCGGTGGTCTGGCCGGCCGGGCAGCCGGCGCAGGCACCGAGCAAGAGACAAAGGGGAAGGGCGAGGCGCAGCATGGTCGGCTCCGGGGCGACCGGCAGGATGCCCCCTCCGCCCCGCTTCCGCCAGCCGCCGCTCAGCCCGCCGGACGGATCAGCACATGCCGCTTGCGGCCGGCGGAGAGCTTCGCCGCGCCGTCGCGCAGGTCCGCCTCGGTGACGCTGCGGGTTTCGTCGCTCACTGCCTCGTCGTTCAGCCGCAGGCCGTTCTGGCGGACGAGGCGGCGCGCCTCGCCTTTGCTGCCGGCGAAGCCCGCCTGCACGGCGAGGTCGATCAGCGGGGCCGGCAGGACGGCGCTGATGGTCGGCAAGGTCTCGGCGGCCTGGCCCTCCTCGAAGGCGCGGCGGGCGGTCTCGGCGGCCTGCTCGGCGGCGGCGCGGCCGTGCAGAAGGGCGGTCGCCTCGGTGGCGAGCACCTTCTTAGCCTCGTTCACCTCGGCGCCAGCCAGCGCGCCGAGCCGTCGCACCTCGTCCATCGGCAGCTCGGTGAACAGCGCCAGGAAACGGCCGACATCCGCATCCTCGGCATTGCGCCAGAACTGCCAGTAGTCATAGGGCGAAAGCTTCTCGGCATTGAGCCAGACGGCGCCGGCAGCGGTCTTGCCCATCTTGGCGCCGGAGGCGGTGGTCAGCAGCGGCGTGGTGACGCCGAAGGCCTCCTTGCCCTCCATCCGGCGCACCAGATCGGCGCCCATGATGATGTTGCCCCACTGGTCCGAGCCGCCGAGCTGCAGGCCGACGCCGTGCCGGCGGAACAGCTCCAGGAAGTCATAGCCTTGCAGAAGCATGTAGTTGAATTCGAGGAAGGAGAAGGACTGCTCCCGCTCCAGCCGCTGCTTCACGCTTTCCATGGAGAGCATGCGGTTGACGCTGAAGTAGCGCCCAACCTCACGCAGGAATGGGATGTAGAGCAGCTTGTCCAGCCACTCGGCGTTGTCCACCATCATCGCGTCGGTGGGGCCGGAGCCGAAGTTCAGGAAGGCGTCGAAGACCTTGCGGATGCCGGCCTTGTTGATCTCGATCTGCTCGTCGGTCAGCAGCGGGCGGGCCTCGTCGCGGAAGGAGGGGTCGCCCACCTTGCTGGTACCGCCGCCCATCAGCACCACGGGCTTGTGACCGGTGCGCTGCAGCAGGCGGAGGATCATGATCTGCATGAGGCTGCCGACATGCAGGCTGTCCGCCGTGCAGTCGAAGCCGATATAGGCTGGAAGGACGCCCTGCTTCATCCGTGCGGCCAGCGCCGCCTCGTCCGTCACCTGGTGGATGTAGCCGCGCTCATGCGCGATGTGCAGGAATTCGTCCATCGTCGTCCGTATCCGCTTCTGGGCGGGGGCTTCCCCCCGGGCTCCGCCCCTAGCACAGTGTGCGGATGCTGCGAACCATTGGGCTGATGAGTGGCACCTCGCTGGATGGCGTGGATGCCGCGTGGTTGGAGACGGATGGAGACCGGATCGGACGGGTCGGGCCAAGCCTCACCCTGCCTTATGACGCGGAACTGCGGAGAGACCTGCGCAAGCTGCTGGACCTCGCCGAGGCGCTACCGCCGAACGATCCCTTCCTCAAGGACTGCGAACGCCGCCTGACGGAGCGGCATGTCGAGGCGGTGATCAAGCTCGGCCTGGAGGCCGACCTGATCGGCTTCCACGGCCAGACAATCCTGCACCGCCCGAAGGCCGGCAAGCCCGGCGAGGGCCGGACCTGGCAGATCGGCGATGCCGGGCTGCTGGCCCAGGCCACCGGCACCCGCGTGGCCTATGACTTTCGCAGCGCGGATGTCGCCGCGGGCGGGCAGGGGGCACCGCTGGTGCCGATCGCCCATGCCGTGATGGCGGCGCAACTGCCGAAGCCGCTGGTCATCCTGAACCTCGGCGGAGTGGGCAACGTCACCTGGATCGGCAGCGACCACCGGCTGATGGCCTTCGATACCGGTCCCGCCAACGGTCCCCTGGACGACTGGGCCCGGCGCTCGACGGGCGCCGACTACGACAAGGATGGCCGCCTGGCGCTGGCCGGCCTGCCGGATGGCGCGGTTATGGCCCACCTCTTGGCGCACCCCTATCTGCAGGCGCCGCCGCCGAAATCGCTGGACCGGCTCGATTTCGACCGGGCGCTGCGCGATGCCGGAGCGGCGGAGCTTTCCCCCGCCGATGGCGCGGCGACGCTGGTCGCTTTCTGCGCCTGTGCCGTGGCCGCGGCGGCGCGGCACTTCCCGGAGCCGCCGGTGCAATGGCTGGTGGGCGGTGGCGGGCGCCGGAACCCGGCGCTGATGCGGGCGCTGGCCTGTGCGCTGCCCGAGCCGGTGCGCCCGGTGGAGGTGGCGGGCTGGGATGGCGACGCGCTGGAGGCTCAGGCATTCGGCATCCTGGCGGCGCGGGTGCTGCGTGGCCTGCCGCTCACCTATCCCGGCACGACCGGCGCGCCGGAGGCGCTGACGGGGGGGCGCCTGACCGTCGGTTAACGGAGCCCGCCACGAAAAAGGGGCCGGACAGGCTTCTGCCGTCCGGCCCCTTTTTCACGTGAGCAGCCAGGGCGTTCAGTCGGCCGCCATGGCCATCCGGGTGCGGTTCAGCATGGTGTGCACATGGTCCTCCGCCGCATCGGCGACCTTCTCGGTCTGGTCGGCGGTGAAGACGTGGCCCGCGCCTTCCTGGACGCGGTAGTCGATAGCGATGCCGCGCTGCGTGTTCAGCTTGTCCACCAGCTTGCGGACGGAGTTCTCCGGCACCAGCTCGTCCTCGGCGCCATGCAGGATCAGGCCCGAGCAGGGGCAGGGCGCAAGGAAGCCGAAATCGTAGTGGCTGGCGGGCAGCGCGATGGAGACGAAGCCGCCCATCTCCGGCCGGCGCATCAGCAACTGCATGCCGACATAGGCGCCGAAGGAGTAGCCAGCGACCCAGAGCATGGAGGCGTTGGGGTTCACCGCCTGCAGGAAGTCGAGGGCCGCCGCGGCGTCCGAGATCTCGCCAATACCGCCGTCATAGCGCCCCTGGCTCCGCCCGACACCCCTGAAATTGAAGCGCAGGGTGGAGAAACCCATGTTCTGGAAGCGCGTATAAAGCGCATGCACCACCCGGTTGTTCATCGTCCCGCCATGTAGCGGGTGAGGATGCAGGACCAGCGCCACGGGGGCATTGGGCTGCTTCGCGTGGTGGTAACGACCCTCGAGCCGGCCATCCGGCCCGGCGAACATCACTTCAGGCATCGTCCCCTTGCATCCAGTGCGGTGGGCGCGGCAGCGCCCGGTTGGGAAGCCATGATGACCCGGATGTGCCTGCGGAGGCGTAACCGGGCCGGCCAGGGTGCGCCCTGAAAGACGCCATGAGACCGACATGCAGGCGGCTTGAAGCCGCCGAATGGTTGACCGCGCCGGTCGGGATCAATAGCGTTCGACCGGCACGGCGGACCGCCGCGCTGCATGGCTCCCATCATGCCCTTGTCGTCCCGGGGCAGGCTTCCGCTCCCCGCGACGCGACCAATATAAGCATTTGAGCGCCGCTTTCATAACGGATTCATGGCATGGCCCTTATCCGGGCGCAGTTTTACATCATTGGACGCCCTGCTGGCCGCACCTTCGCGGCAAGATGGAAAAGCTGAGCGATGCGCTTATCCACGCGCGGGCGCTATGCGGTGATGGCCCTTGTCGAGTTGGCCGTCCGGATGCGAGACCCAGAGGAAGGGGATGGCAGCGTTGCGTCAAGCGCAAAGCTGGCGCGGCGTACGGAGGTGGCGGGGGGACGTCCCGTCAGCCTCGGCGAGATCGCGCAGGCGCAACTGCTTTCGGTCGCTTATCTTGAGCAGTTGTTCGCCCGGCTGCGGCGGGCTGGCCTGGTCGCCTCGGCCCGGGGCCCTGGGGGTGGCTACCGGCTTGCGAAGCCCGCGGAGGCCATCAGCATCGGCGCCATCATCGAGGCCGTGGACGAGCCGATCGTCGCCACCCGCTGCGGCGAGGGCACGCCTGGGTGCCTCGCGGGCGAACGCTGCCTGACGCATGACCTCTGGGACGAGCTGGGCGCGCAGATCAGCCTGTTCCTCTGCCATATTTCCCTGGCCGATGTGGTGGAAGGCCGCGTCTGTGGCCGCGCCCTGCCGCCCCGCACCCTCCCATGATCCCGCTCTACCTCGACGCCAATGCCACCGAGCCGCTGCGGCCGGCGGCCCGGCAGGCCGCGCTGGAGGCGCTGGACCTGATCGGCAACCCTTCTTCCGTCCATGGGGCAGGGCGGGCGGCGCGGCAGGTTCTGGAACAGGCACGCGCGCGCCTTGCCGAACGCTTCGGGGCGTGCCCGCGCGACGTGGTCTTCACCTCCGGCGCGACGGAAGCCAACGCGCTGGCCCTTCACGGCCTTGGGCGCGGCCGCCGCATCCTGGCGGGAGCAACGGAGCATCCTGCCATTCTCCGCGCCGCGCCGGACATCACCCTCCTGCCCGTGAGACGTGACGGGCGGATCGATCTTGCCGCCCTGGCGGCGGCGCTGGCGGAGGCGCCC